>MDTB01101259.1_pt1 | contig 37836 bp, 35 predicted proteins | sample 811161 | NCBI WGS metagenome assembly MDTB01 (sample SAMN05326650, study PRJNA326480) | marine metagenome | isolation source: seawater | place: Mediterranean Sea | collected 2009 | reverse complement strand
CTGGGGCTCGAACCCAGGACCCTCTCCTTAAAAGGGAGATGCTCTACCAACTGAGCTACCAGGTCTAAAAAAGATGTCAAATATACATTGAAATATTGACTATTCAATGATGTTTTTTATTATAAATTTGTTAATATGATTAAAACGATTAATACAATTTTTTTATTTGGTTATATGGGTGCAGGTAAAACTATTATTGGTAAATCTATATCAAAAAAAATTGGTTTTAATTTTTATGATTTAGATAAGTATATTGAATTAAAGGAAGGGAAAAAAGTCTCAGAAATATTCAAAGAAAAAAATGAAGTTTATTTCAGAAAAATTGAAAATAAGTATCTACAGGAATTATTATTAATTAACAAAAATAAAATTATTTCAACTGGAGGAGGAACACCATGTTTTAATGATAACCTTAAAGTTATGAAAACAACATCCAATTCTATTTCTATTTATTTAAAAGCTAATGCAGAGACCTTAGTTAAAAGATTAAAAAAATCTATTGAAAAACGACCAATTATTTCACACTTAAAAAACGAGGATGATTTGAAAGGATTTATAACTAAACATCTTTTTGAAAGAAGTTTCTATTATGAGAAAGCAGATATTAAAATCAAAACTGATAATACTGAAATTAAAGATATCGTCAAATTAGTAAAAGAATTAATCTAAGTAAACAGTAAATTTTCCATTTCTACTAACTTTTACATTAACATGCTCATTAACTGATGTTGAAAGATTTAGTCCCGAAAAATTTATTTTAACTGGGAATAAAGAATGATCTCTATTAATCATTACTGCAGTTTTAATTTTATATGGATTATTTATCATTAACTTACTAATAATTAATTGTAGAGTTTTTGCAGATTGAGACACGTCACTCACAATTACTAAAGATTTATCTTTTTCATTAAAATTTTTACTAAACTCTATTCCGTTTTTAGAATTTGGATTTATTTTAACACCAATTAAATCACAAGTAATTTTTGAATTTTTTTTTATTGAATCAATAATTTTTTTTGCCATTATTTTTCCATTGTTAGATACTCCAAAAAAAATAATTTTTCTTGGTCAATATTATCCTCATATATTTCAAGACTAATTCTCTTAATTTTATTTTCTACATCCAAATTATCTAAAATTATATTTTGAATATTGTCTTTTCCCATCTTTAATTGGCTTTTATAAAAATAAAGTAATGTTGTATCTTTGCACTAAATTATGAAGAAAAAACTACTTTTTCTTATTCTCCTTTTATTAGTATTTACTCATTGTAAGAAGGATGACGAAACATCTGACTACGAAATTAGAGAATTCAGTGATCAGCTTATTGTTGATCATCAGCTTATTGAGGATTTTTTGAAGACTCATACTTATAACTATGAAGACTTTAATAATCAATATGATATTGATGTAAAAATTGATTCATTGAATAATAGAAATGCATCTAAATTATCTCTTTTTGATCAAGTAACTATTAAATCAGTTGATGTTACTGATTCAGATGGCAACAATGTCAGTCATAACCTTTACTATATAATTGCAAGAGAAGGATTTAACGAAAGCCCTTCAGTTGCTGACTCAGTCTATATATCTTATAATGGCTTATTAACTGACGGATATAATTTTGATAATAGAAAATTTCCTGTATGGCTTGACCTCGCAAACTCCTTAGAGGGATTTAGAGAGGGTGTTTCAGAGCTTAGAACTGGAAATTTTACTGAAAATTCTAATGGAACAATATCATATGATTCATTTGGTGTTGGAATCTTCTTTATACCCTCAGGAATTGGTTATTTTGAAAATACTTCTGCAGGAATACCTGAGTACTCGCCTCTTATTTTTTCTGTTAAATTAATGACATATGTGCCAACAGATCATGATAGTGATGGTATACTTTCAATTCTTGAAGATATAGATGGTGATGGAAAACCATTTAGAGATGATTCTGATGGAGATAATTTATGGAACATGTACGATACAGATGATGATAATGATGGAATTTTAACTATTAATGAGGTCGATAAAAATAATGACAATATTATTGATGACACTAATAATGATGGAATTCCAGATTATTTAGATCCTGAGAGTTAATCTTTCTTTTTAAATAGTTTATAAGGGATATCATACGATATATTTAAAGAAAGCTTATTTGTTGTTGTGTCTACGTTTGCGTTATCAAGATCAATACCATTTGCGTTAATTATAAGTAACTCGTTGTTATTAAGTCCTCTTTCATATCTTAAACCAACACTAAAAGATCTCACTTTTACTCTAGTTCCAAGTAATATACTTAGATTATATTTATCCTTTATTTCTTCCAAATCAAAATTACTAGAGTTTGAAAGATTGTATTTAAAAGTAGGGCCTGCAAATAAGCTAATTGGGCCTAAGACTTTGTATCCAAATATAATAGGGACTTGAATGTCTGTTGACTTATATGAATGTTGAGCAATATTAATAGACTCATTTAAAATTGTTGAATCATTATTGAGGCTTGTATACGCAGCTCCATTTTTTGATTTAGAAAAAATTAGATTTATTTCAGGTCTTATGTAAAAAGTAATTAAGTCAATTTCTGTAAACACACCAAGTTGAAAACCTGTTGAGTTCTTAAAATCAAGATTGTAATCATCAACCTTTGTTCTTAAATTTTCAATAGAGCCAAAATTATCATCATTTAAACCAAAATTTACTCCTAGACTTCCTTGAGCAACAACCATATATGAGGTTAATAAAAAAAATAAGATGGAGACTCTCATTTATTTTTTCTATTTAGCACTTTGACTGCTGCATCAAATATTGAGTTCATATTTAAACCATACTTATTCATAAGATCAATTGGGGCACCAGATTCCCCAAATGTATCATTAGTTCCAACAAATTCCTGAGGAAATGGAGCCTTAGTTGTAAGAAGTCTAGCAATACTCTCACCGAGTCCTCCATATATATTATGCTCCTCCGCAGAAACTAAACAGCCAGTCTTGTTCACAGAATTTAAAATTATATCTTCATCAAGTGGTTTAATTGTATGTATATTAATAATTTCAGCATTTATACCATTTTTATCTAATTTTTCTGCTGCTTGAATTGCTTCCCAAACCAGATGACCTGTAGCAACAATACTTACATCATTACCTTCATTTAACAAAACACCTTTACCAATTTGAAAATTTTCTGAGATATTTGTAAAATTTGCAACTTTTGGTCTACCAAATCTCAAATAGACTGGACCATCAAAATCACATATTTCAAGTGTAGCAGTTTTTGTTTGATTAAAATCACAAGTATTAATTACAGTCATACCTGGCAACATTTTCATAAGCCCTATGTCTTCAAGAATTTGATGAGTTGCTCCATCTTCTCCTAATGTAATCCCTGCGTGAGAAGCACATATCTTAACATTTTTGTTTGAGTAAGCAACTGATTGTCTAATTTGGTCATAAACCCTACCTGTTGAAAAATTTGCAAAAGTACCAGTGAATGGAATTTTACCTCCAGTAGCTAATCCTGCAGCAATCCCAATCATATTTGCTTCAGCTATCCCTACTTGAAAAAATCTTTCAGGATTTTCATCTGCAAATGTATTCATCTTTAAAGATCCTGTTAGATCTGCACATAGTGCTACAACCTCACTATTTTTTCTCCCAAGTTCAGTAAGCCCCTCTCCAAAGCCAGATCTTGTATCAATATTACCTTGATTAATTAACTTTTTCATATTAGTAATCCCCTAAAGTTTCAGGATTTTGACTCAAAGCCTTCTCTAGTTGATCATCATTTGGAGCTACACCATGCCATTTGTGAGTGTGCATCATAAAATCAACTCCATTACCCATAATTGTTTTCATAAGTATTGCAATTGGTTTTCCTTTCATGCTATTTTTTTTTGCATTATTCAAAGTTTCATATACTTCATCCAAGGAGTTTCCATTTTCAATTTCAAGAACTTTCCAATTGAAGGATTCAAGTTTTAATTTTAGATTACCAATATCTAAAACATCTTCTGTTGATCCATCAATTTGTTGGCCATTATAATCAACTGTAACAATTATATTATCGATATTATTTGCTGATGCGTACATAAAAGCTTCCCAGTTTTGACCTTCCTGTAGTTCTCCGTCACCAGTTAAAACAAAAACAAGTGAACTATCATTATTTAATTTTTTTGAAAGAGCAATTCCAATTCCTACTGAAATTCCTTGTCCAAGTGAGCCAGATGAAATATTAACTCCAGGTAAATTATCATGATTTGTGGGGTGACCTTGAAGTCTTGAATTAATTTTTCTAAATGTACCTAACTCTTTAATTTCGAAATATCCAACTCTTGCTAAAGTACTGTAGTAAACTGGTGAGATATGTCCATTGGATAATATAAACATATCACTTGACTTATTATGATTATGTTTCATTATTCTATTATAAAGGGTTACAAAAAATTCAACACATCCTAGCGAACCTCCTGGATGGCCAGAATTAACAGCATGAACCATTCTTAAAATATCTCGTCTGGTTTGAAAAACTAAGTTGTTTAAGTTTTCGCTCATTTATTTATAAATGTATAATTAAACTATCAGTAACAAAATTCTTTTTATTATAAATTATATATAAATAATTAACAATCCATTTATGATGTTAATTACTTTACTATTTTTGATAAAATGAAGATTATAGATAAGTATATAATCAAAAAATATCTCAGCACTTTTCTTATAATGTTCGGTCTGTTTATTCCTATTGGAATTATGGTAGATTTTGCTGAAAAAATTGATAAATTCAGAGAAAATGAAGTCCCGGCTGATCTTATTCTGAGTTATTATGTTGACTTTGTATGGTATTTTGGTAGTCAACTTTACCCAGTTTTCTTATTTCTTGCTGTAATTTTTTTTACTTCCAGGCTTGCAAGTAATACTGAAATAACCGCAATCCTTTCGTCTGGTCTTTCATTCAGAAGATTTGCAAAGCCATATTTTATTTCTGCTTTAATTATTGTTGTATTTGCACTTTTTTCAGGTATGTTTATTGTACCAAAATCAAATCTAAAATTTAATGAATTTATTACACAACATGTAAAGTCTGAGAATAAAAGAAATACATCTAGACTTTTTAAACAAATAAATGAAAGAGAATATATTTATGCCAGTAGTTATGATCCATCAAGAAAAAGAGCTTTAAATTTTACATTGGAGAACTTCAATGGAAATGTGCTAAATCATAAAATATCTGCCACTACTATTAGATGGGATGATTCAATTTTTAGGCTTACTAATTATGTCAAAAGAAAAATTATCAATGATAAAGAATATATAGAGAGAGTAACACGAAAGGATACATTACTAGATTTTGATATTAATGATTTGGCTCCATTAAATTATGTTGCAGAAACCTTAAATTTTTTTGAATTAAATGACCTTATTAGATATGAGAAAAGAACTGGTTCACCATTGATTAACTCACATTTACTAGTTAGGCATAAAAGATATACTATACCTCTTTCATGTTTCATTCTTACGCTTATTGCTCTTTCTGTCTCATCATTTAAAAGGAGAGGTGGAACTGGTACTAATATAGCAATTGGTGTATCTTTAGGTTTCTTATTTATTTTTTTAGATAAAATATTTGGTGTCTTAGTAATTAAGTCAAATTTCTCTCCTGCTATTGCCTCATGGGGAATACTTTTAATCTTTTTAATTATTGCAATTTTTTTATTAAAAAGGGCAATTAGATAGATTATAATTAGACTATATTTACATAAATTTTATATATGGAGTTTTTAGAATTTGAAGTTCCAATTAAAGAAATTTTAGATCAAATAGAAAAGTGTAAGTCTATTGAGAACGAATCTGAAGTAGATACTACTAAAACATATAATCTTTTACAAAAAAAGTTAGTCGAAACTAAAAAAGATATATACGATAACTTATCTGCATGGCAGAGAGTTCAGTTATCAAGACATCCAAATAGACCATACACCTTAGATTACATAAAAAATATTTGTGGTGATTCATTTCTAGAGTTACATGGTGACAGGAATGTAAGTGATGATAAGGCTATGATTGGGGGTCTAGGAAAAATTAATAATCAATCTTTTATGATCATTGGTACTCAAAAAGGTTACAATACAAAAACAAGACAATATAGAAATTTTGGAATGGCTAATCCAGAAGGCTACAGAAAAGCTTTGAGATTAATGAAGCAAGCTGAAAAATTTAATATTCCAATTGTTACTTTAATTGATACCCCTGGAGCATTTCCAGGACTTGAGGCTGAGGAAAGAGGTCAAGGTGAAGCAATTGCAAGAAATATATATGAGATGATGAATATAAAAGTACCTATAATTTGTATAATTATTGGTGAAGGTGCATCAGGAGGTGCGCTGGGAATTGGAGTTGGGGATAAGATTTTAATGCTTGAAAACACTTGGTATTCTGTCATTTCACCCGAGTCATGTTCTTCAATATTATGGAGAAGTTGGGAGCATAAAGAGCAAGCTGCTGAAGCCTTAAAATTAACTCCAAATGACATGCTCAAAAACAAATTAATTGATAAAATAATTCCTGAACCTCTTGGTGGTGCTCATTATGACCCAAATGAAACTTTTGATTCAGTTAAGGAAAATATATTATTTTATCTCAGAAAGATTAAGTATAAATCTAAACATAAAATGATAGTTAGTCGTAGAAAGAAATTTACTAAAATTGGAAACTTTAAAGGCTAGATTTAGTATTAACATATTTTACTACTTATCAACAATCTAATTGTTTAAAATTTTTTTGATTTCATTTTAAAATTAGCATTATAAAATTTTCATTTTCCATACATTTACTAAATGGAGAAAATGAATCCCTTGAAAGTTTAAGAAAATGAAAACACACCAATAGTAAGTCTTTCTGATGGAAAAATTCCACCTCAAGCAATAGATCTTGAAGAGGCTGTTTTAGGCGCAATGTTAATTGATGAGAAAGGTGTTAATGAAATAATAGAAATTTTGTCTCCTGCGGTCTTCTACAAGAATTCTCATCAACTTATATATCAGTCAATTGAGAGATTATTTAGAGAATCTCAGCCAATTGATTTATTAACAGTTTCAGCAGATTTAAAGAAAAATAAAAACTTTGAAACTGCTGGAGGAGATTTTTATTTAATTAGTCTCTCTCAGAAAGTTTCTTCATCTGCTCATATAGAATTCCATTCGAGAATTATACTTCAAAAATATATTCAGAGAAAATTAATTTCAATTTCAAACGAAATAATTAAAAAGTCTTATGATGAAACCTCAGATGTAATGGACCTATTAGACGAAGCAGAATCAAAGTTATATGATGTAGCACAAGGAAACCTAAGAGGAACAAGTGAAACTGCGCAAACTTTAGTTTTAAAAGCAAAAAAAAGAATTGAAGAAATTGAAAAAAGAGAAGGAGCTTTAAGTGGTATTTCATCTGGTTTTGAAAAATTAGATAGATTAACTTCAGGCTGGCAACCTAGTGATTTAATTATTGTTGCTGCTAGGCCAGGTATGGGTAAAACTGCTTTAGCTCTTTCAATGGCTAGGAATATATCTGTTAAGCAAAATATTCCTGTAGCATTTTTTTCTTTAGAAATGTCATCAGTTCAGCTTATAACAAGATTAATTTCTTCAGAGACTGGACTTGTTTCTGATAAACTTAGAACAGGAAAATTAGAAGAACATGAATGGCAGCAACTTAATATTAAAGTCTCCGACCTTGAGTCTGCTCCATTATACATAGATGATAGCCCGTCCTTAACTATCTTTGAATTAAGAGCAAAAGCTAGAAGGCTTGCCTCATCTCATGGTATAAAGCTAATAATCATTGATTATTTACAATTAATGAATATTGGCTCATCAAGTAAAGCTGGTAATAGAGAACAAGAAATCTCAACAATTTCAAGAAATCTAAAGGCTTTAGCAAAAGAGTTAGATATACCAGTTATTGCTTTATCACAGCTCTCTAGAGCGGTTGAGACAAGAGGAGGTACTAAAAGACCTATTTTATCTGATCTTAGAGAATCAGGTGCTATAGAACAAGATGCAGATATTGTTTCATTTCTTTACAGACCAGAGTATTATGGAATCAATGAGTGGGATGATGACATGAAAACTCCCTCCGAGGGACAGGGTGAATTTATAGTTGCTAAACACAGAAATGGTGCTCTCGACTCTATTAAACTAAAGTTTATTGCTAATTTAGGTAAGTTTGAGGATTTAGGTGGATTTGATTCTCCATTTGAATTCCAATCAAAACTAAACCCTGATAATAAACTTAGTGACTTCAGTGAACCTTCGAACAAGGATGATGATGGTATACCATTCTAAACATTAAATTTTATTTGGAGGTCAAGCCAAAAAAAAAGCCCTCAAAGGGCTTTTTTGTAAAGTAATAAGTAGATTAAGAAATAACTTTAACATTAATAGCGTTTAAACCTTTATTACCTTCTTTTAATTCAAATTCTACTTTATCTCCCTCTGTAATCCTGTCAATAAGACCTGAAATATGAACGAAATGTTCTGTATCCGAATCATCTTCTTTAATAAAACCATAACCTTTGGTCTCGTTGAAGAATTTTACTAAACCTGTACTCATATATTTTTATTAATAATTTTAGCGAAAATACTCTAATATTTTTACAAATCAATTGTATTTACAATTAATTAACGTTTTAATAGGTAAGACTTAAGAAAATCATTGATATCCCCATCTAAAATGCTCTCAGTATTTCCAGACTCAAAACCTGTCCTAACATCTTTTACAATTTTATAAGGGTGTAGAACGTAATTCCTTATTTGTGATCCCCATTCAATTTTCTTTTTTGAATCCTCAATTTTCTTTTTCTCTTCATTGCTTTTTTGAATCTCAATCTCATAAAGTTGTGATTTAAGTAGGATTAAAGCCTTTTCTTTATTATCTAATTGGGATCTAGTTTCTGAGTTCTCAACTGTAATGCCAGTAGGTTTATGTTTCAATCTCACAGCTGTCTCTAACTTATTTACACTTTGACCACCTGCTCCGCCAGCTCTCATTGTTTCCCACTCAAGATCTGATTGAATAATGTTAATTTCAATTGTTTCATCAACAAGAGGATAAACATAGACAGAAGCAAAAGATGTATGTCTTTTAGCATTACTATCAAAAGGTGAAATTCTTACAAGTCGATGAACCCCATTTTCTCCTTTAAGCCATCCAAATGCAAATTCACCATCAATCTCAATTGTAGCAGTTTTAATACCTGCAATATCTCCAGATTGATTATTTAGCTCTTTAATACTAAAGTTATTTTTTTCGCTCCACATCATATACATCCTTAAAAGCATTTCAGCCCAATCACAAGATTCAGTTCCTCCTGCTCCTGCAGTAATTTGAACAATTGCGCTCATTGAGTCTTCCTTTTTGTTAAGCATCATTTTAAATTCTAAATCCTCTAATGCAGAAAGTAATTCACCGTAGGATATATTTATCTCATCTTCAGTTAATTCATTGTTTGTAAGAAAATCACTTAAAACAATAATATCATCATATTTTGAGTTGAGGTTTTTAAAATCATCTAATTGTTTCTTGATAAACTGTATTTTTTTTACAGTTTGTTCGGCTTGCTTAGAGTTTGACCAAAAATCTGCTTTAGATGTTTTTTCTTCGAGAACTTGAAGTTTTTTTTCTTTAGAATCAACGTCAAAGATACCCCCTTAACGTATCAATACGTCTTTTAATAGCTTTAATATTTTCCTTTGAAAACATGTGTCCAAATTAATTATATGAATTCAAAAAAAAAAATTATATTTCAAAAAAATATCTCATGAAAAACATCCTTCTATTATTATTTTTAATTTCAACTTTTTCGTTTAGTCAAGTTGTTGATTACAATGGGTTTATGGAATTTTCTTACGATAATGATTCAGGTAAAATAATTCTTAATATTGAAGATTTAGATAAAGAATTTTTATATATAAACTCCCTAAGTAGAGGAGTTGGTAATAATGATTTGGGACTTGATAGAGGCCAGCTTGGAAACTCTAGAATTGTTTACTTTACTAAGAAAGGTGATAAAATTTTATTAATTCAACCTAACCTTAAATACATCTCAAACTCACAAAACCAACTTGAAAATAGAGCTGTAGATGAGGCTTTTGCCAGATCTGTTTTATTTGGATTTAATATAATTAAAAAATCGAAAAACTCATATAAAGTTGATTTAACACCCTTTTTGATTAATGATGTGCATGGTGTTATTGAAAGGCTTAAATTTACTAATTCAGGCTCATATTCTTTGAATAAATCTATGTCTGCAATTGATTTAGATAGAACAAAAGCTTTTCCTAAAAATATTGAGTTTGATGTTTTATTAACTTTTACAGGTAATCCATCTGGTAATCTAGTAAGAAGCGTTACTCCAACTCCCTCTAATTTAACTGTTAATCAACATCATTCATTTGTTGAGCTTCCAGATGATAATTATCAAAAAAGAAAATTTGATCCTAGAAGTGGGAGCAACCCATTCATTGTTTATGATTATTCTTCTCCTATAGATGATAAACTCGAGCAAAGATTTATAGTAAGACACAGGCTTAATATGAAACATCCAGATAAAGAATTAAGCGAACCAATTGAACCAATTATATATTACATTGATAATGGGACACCAGAGCCAGTTAAGAGTGCTCTTATCGAGGGAGGAAAATGGTGGAATCAAGCTTTTGAAAAAGCTGGGTATAAAGATGCATTTAGAATCGAAGTTCTGCCTGAAAATGCTGACCCAATGGATGTTAGATACAATTTAATTCAATGGATTCATAGATCAACAAGAGGATGGAGCTATGGAGCAAGTGTTATTGATCCCAGAACTGGGGAGATAATTAAAGGGCAAGTAAGTTTAGGGAGCCTTAGAGTAAGGCAAGACTATATGATTTTAAGTGGATTAATTGATAATCCTCTTAATCAACAGAATAAGGATTTAATCAAAGAAAAAGCTTTAGATAGGATTAGACAACTTTCTGCTCATGAAATTGGACATACTTTAGGATTTGCTCATAACTTTTTTTCTAGTGTAAATAATAGATCTTCAGTAATGGATTATCCACATCCTAAAATTGATTTAATTAATGGGTCAATTAATATTGACAATGCTTATTCAAAAAATATTGGACCATGGGATATAGTTAGTGTAAAATATGCTTATTCAGATTTTTCAAAAAATAAGGATGAAGACTTAGAATTAAACAATATAATTGAGAATGCAGAAAAAGAGGGTTTATATTTTTTAAGTGACTCTGATTCCAGACCCATAGGAAGTGCAAGCCCATACTCACATTTATGGGATAACGGTTCTTTGCCATACCAAGAACTTGAAAAATTACTCAAAATAAGAAGTATTGCTTTAAAAAATTTAGATTTAGAGAATATCGAATATGGTGAGGCATACGATAGGATTGAAGATATTTTGGTCCCAATTTATATGTTACACAGATATCAAATTGAGGCTACAGCTAAAGCAATTGGTGGTCTTGATTATTTCTATTTTGTAAAGAACAACAACAATTATAAAGTTAAGCCAGTAGACAAGGATCTCCAAATAAAATCTTTAAAATCAATTCTTAAGGTTTTATCCACAGAAAATCTGGTGTTACCTGATAACTTAATAAGCATATTAACCCCTAGATCATTCAGGAATCCTAGAACAAGAGAAAATTTTGTGTCAAAGACAGGGGTTACATTTGATTATATAAATGCTTCAAGCTCTATAATTAACCATACTATGAAATTTCTTTTAAACTCAGAAAGATTAAATAGAGTAAACCAACAGAATATGTTTGGAGAGTCAATTCTTACATTAGATAATTACTTGAAGACAATGAGTAACACTATTTTTGTTAATAAAGAAATGAATGTATATGAAGTATCAATAAACAATAATACATTATCTTTATTTTTAGATCATCTATTTATGGCTTTTAATAATAGTAATACTGATGATTTATCTAAGTCTATTATCCTTTCAAATATAAAGTATTTGTCAAGTAAACTTAAATCAAACCCTAATGTTTTTAATGATTTTTTAGTAAATAAAATTGAAGAATTTATTATTAATCCAGATAAATATATACCTATAATTAAAACAAAGATTCCTGATGGTTCTCCTATTGGCAATTTTTCATGTGATTACTAGTTTTTTTCTTTAAATTTGAACTGTAATAAAGGATCTAATGTCACAAGCTAATATAGTATACAATAATATTCTAGAACTTATTGGTAATACACCTCTTATAAAATTAAATAAAATTACTAAAGACCTCCCTGGTAAATATTTTACGAAGTATGAAGGATATAATCCTGGTCACTCTAATAAGGACAGGATAGCACTTCATATTTTAGATCAGGCTGAGAAAAAAAACATCCTTAAAGCTGGTAGTACAATAATTGAAACTACTTCTGGTAATACTGGTTTTAGTTTGGCAATGGTTTCTTTATTAAAGGGTTACAAGTGTATTTTAGCAGTTAGTTCTAAGGCCTCCAAAGATAAGATAAACATGTTGAAATGTCTTGGGGCTGATATCTATGTATGTCCATCAAATGTTCCAGCAGATGATGAAAGGTCTTATTATGAAGTAGCTAAAAGACTAAATCAAGAGATAAAAGATTCCGTATATATTAACCAATATTTTAATGAATTAAATGTTGAAGCCCATTATAAGACAACAGGACCCGAAATATGGAGTCAAACTAATGGAAGAATTACTCATTTAATTGCATGCAGTGGAACTGGTGGTACAATTTCGGGTATTGGTAGATATTTGAAGGAACAAAATAGAAACATTAGAATAATAGGTGTTGACGCATATGGATCAATATTAAAAAAATATCATGAAACTGGAAAGATTGATAAAAATGAGATTTATTCTTACAGAATCGAAGGTTTAGGCAAAAATATTGTCCCATCAACTACTGATTTCAAAATTATTGATAAGTTTGTTAAAGTAAAAGATTCAGAAAGTGCCCATATGTCAAGAGAAATTACTTTAAAAGAAGGTCTTTTTGTTGGATACACCTCAGGAGCAGCTATGCAGGCAGTTAATTTACTTAATGATGAAAATGAATTTAATAATGATAGTCACGTTGTTGTAATATTCCCTGACCATGGATCTAGATATCTTAGTAAAATCTACTCAGATGAGTGGATGAATAATCAAGGATTTTATGATAGAAGTTTCTATCAACCAAAAAAGAACACAATTAACTATATTTAAATTATGCAGGACTTATTTGATAAAATATATAAGAATAAGGGTCCATTAGGCAAATGGGCATCTATAGCTGAGGGTTATTTCGCTTTTCCCAAATTAGAAGGTCCAATATCTAATCGAATGGTATTTAATAACAAAGAGGTCATAACATGGAGTGTTAATGATTATTTAGGTCTTGCAAATCATCCAGAAGTAAGAAAAGTTGATGCTGATGCTGCAAAAGAATATGGAAGTGCATATCCTATGGGAGCAAGACTAATGTCAGGACATACTAAGTTTCATGAAAAGTTAGAGTCCGAACTTGCAGAATTTACCTCTAAGCAGTCTGCTTATCTTCTAAATTTTGGTTATCAAGGAATACTTTCAACCATTGATTCCTTGGTATCTAAAAATGATATAATTGTCTATGATATTGATGCTCATGCATGTATTGTTGACGGAGTTAGACTTCATCTTGGTAAAAGGTTTACATACCAACACAATGATATGAAAAGCCTTGAAAAAAATCTTCAAAGAGCTACAAAAATGGCAGAACAGACTGGAGGAGGAATTTTAGTAATATCTGAAGGAGTGTTTGGTATGAGAGGTGAGCAAGGTAAGCTTAAAGAAATTGTGCAATTAAAAGATAAATTTAAATTTAGATTGCTTGTTGATGATGCCCATGGTTTTGGTACTCTTGGTAAAACTGGAGCAGGTACAGGGGAGGAACAGGGAATTCAAAATCAAATCGATGTTTACTTTGCAACTTTTGCAAAATCAATGGCTTCGACAGGTGCTTTTATTTCTGGAGATTCTGAAATAATAGGTTTTCTAAGATATAATATGCGATCTCAAATGTTTGCAAAATCTTTACAGATTCAGTTAGTTATTGGAGCACTAAAACGTCTTGAATTACTAAAGACTAAACCTGAATTAAAAAATAAATTATGGGAAAATGTAAACATGCTCCAGTCTGGTTTAAAAGAAAGAGGATTTGATATTGGATCTACTCAAAGTTGTGTGACTCCAGTCTATTTGCAAGGTAGTGTACCAGAGGCTATGGCGTTAGTTAGAGATTTAAGAGAGAACTATCAAATTTTTTGCTCTATTGTCGTTTACCCTGTTATTCCAAAAGGACTAATCCTTTTAAGACTTATACCTACCTCATCACATAATCAAGAGGATATTAACGAAACACTAGATGCTTTTGCCTCAATTAGGGAAAAACTTGAAAATGGAGTTTATAAGAGAGCTTCCAGGGGAGTTAGTGAAGAAGTTAGTTAATCATTAAGCATTACTGGCATTACTAACATTGTAATTGATTCCTTAGAATTTTCCTGGGTATCAAGTGGCTTAATTATACCTGCTCTGTTAGGGTGAGACATGGATAAAGTTATTGTTTCAGAATCTAAATTATTTAGCATTTCAATTAAAAATTTAGAGTTAAAACCAATCTGCATATCGTCGCCTGAGTATTGGCATTCAATATTTTCGTCAGCTTTATTACTAAAATCAAAATCTTCAGCACTTATATTTAATAATGAACCTGCAATTCTTAATCTAACTTGATTAGTTGTTTTGTTAGAAAAAATGCTGACTCTCCGAACAGAATTTAAAAAAAGCTGTCTATCAATAGTTAAAACATTTGGATTCTCTTTTGGAATAACAGCTTCATAGTTTGGAAATTTTCCGTCAATTAATCTACAAGTTATAGAGGATTTCCCAAAAATAAACTTAGCATTAGAATCATTATGCTTAATTGTTAAGTCTGAGTCTTCATTTTGAAGTATTCCTTTTAGTATCTGCAGTGGTTTTTTTGGCATTATGAATTCAGAAACATTATTTGATGTATATTCTGATGTCTCAAACTTAACCAGTTTGTGAGCATCAGTTGCAACAAATTTTAGAGAATCACTATTAAATTGGAAGAAAACTCCACTCATGACAGGTCTCAAGTCATCAGTTCCAGATGCAAATATTGTAGAATTTATAGCATTACCTAAATAAGCACCATTTAATATCGTTTCTTCTGCGTCAAGAATCTCAACCTGTTTTGGAAACTCATCACCTTCAAGATATGCTAAAGAATATTTACCGTTGCTAGCACTAATCTCTATTGTATTATTATCTGTTTTTATAAATGTTAAAGGCTGTTCTGAAAATGTTTTGAGAATATCAGTTAATATTTTTGCAGAAATTGCAATTTTACCACTAGAGGTTGATTCTATATCAATTTCAGACGTCATTGTAGACTCAAGATCTGATGAGCTTATAGTTAGTTTATTTCCATCAATCTCAAATAAAAAGTTATCAAGAATTGGAATGGTATTATTTGAATTTATAACTCCACCTAGTGTTTGAAGTTCCTTATATAAACTAAATGATGAAACAATAAATTTCATATATTTTTTTTTAAATATATTTAATTGAATCGACTTTTCTTATTATTAGTTATAAAAGTTATCTACTAACTACAAACACTAAAAATAAACACTTATAGCATCTCTATAATTTAGACCAAAAAGAGTGCTTGCACTTCCAACCGTTTGTGGGTTGCTTCTGTAAACACTGAGTTGTAAATAACCTAAATTGTTAAATATTGCAATTTTTTTTCCATCTTCTTCTCTATCATTTTTGTCTATACTAAAGTCTATTGCATCAGAGTATGTATTATGAATTTTTGAAAATTTGACATTTCTTGCATTTATTGTAAATGGTCTAGTTTTAGATATTTCTTTAAATAATTTCTTTGTAATATTTGTTACCACGTTTCCATAATTGTCAATATAAATAACACTACCAATTATTTGATTCATTTCCTTATTTACTACAGGCCTTAAATTGGTTATTTCTTTTATAGTTTTAATCTTTGAACCAACAACATTTAATGGTCCAGATCTATTAATATGAGATGCAACTTTTACAAATAATTCATCAGCAGAAACATCATAATTATAGTTACTATGCAAGTTTATTTCAACAATTTGGTCAGGTTTTTTATCTCTAAAAATTAATGAAAATACACCGTTATCTGCTCCAATAAAAAAACTTCCATTATACATTATAGCAATATGTTTATTTTCAGGTGTTAATTCTGAATCAACACTTAATATATGAATTGTTCCTTTTGGAAATTCACTATATGCCCCCTCAAGAACATATCCAGCCTCAGCTAAATTAAATGGACTTATATTATGTGATATATCAACTATTTCAATATTATTTATGTTGGTAATTAATTTTGCTTTTAAGGAACTCACTGAATAGTCTTTATTTCCATAATCAGTCGTTAGTGTTATGATATCCATTTAATTAATAAACTTTACAAAATTTATGTAAATTTGAATCAAATAATCTACTATAACAAATTTTTAAATATAATCTATTGAGCGACCTTCAATTTGAGTTAACTGATGTTGATCCACAGTATTTTTTTTCAAGAGAGAACCTAAACTCGTTAAAGTCAAGTTTTCCAAAAATAAAATTAGTTCAAAGAGGACAGACTATTAAAGCTCTTGGTGATAAAAATGAATTAAAAAAATTTGATATAAAATTTAGAAGTCTTTTAAATTATTACTCAGAGTTTAATTCAATGGATCCTAATGTAATTAATGATATAGTTCTAAAAAATATTAAGTTTAATGGTGACAAACCGTCCTTAATTCTTCACGGAATCTCTGGGAAACCAATCTTAGCTAAAACAGTTAATCAAAAAAAACTTCACAATTCAATTGAAGCTAATGATTTAATTTTTGCAGTTGGACCTGCAGGTACAGGAAAAACTTATACTGGAGTTGCAATGGCTGTAAAATCTCTAAAACAAAAGGAAATTAAAAAAATAATACTAACTAGACCTGCTGTTGAGGCTGGAGAAAATCTTGGATATCTTCCAGGCGATTTAAAGGAAAAACTTGATCCATATATGCAGCCATTATATGATGCATTAACTGATATGATTCCACGTAATAAATTACAAAAATTTTTAGAGGATAGGACAATCGAAATTGCTCCTCTTGCTTTTATGAGAGGTAGAACCCTTGACAATGCATTTGTTATTCTGGACGAAGCTCAAAATACTACACCTGCTCAAATGAAAATGTTTCTAACTAGAATGGGAATGAATGCAAAATTTATGGTTACAGGTGATCCAGGTCAAGTAGACCTTCCGAGAAAAAAGAATTCTGGACTTAGTGAAGCAATTAAAATTTTATCTAATAAAAGAGGAATTAAAATTATTTATCTAAATGATAGAGATGTAATAAGACATCCAATCGTAAAAAAGGTAATTGATGCTTATAATAATTTCGAAAATGGTAAATAGTGAATAGTATTTATAAAACAGATTATATTCTTCCTGGACAAACCTCTAAATATGAAGGTAAAGTAAGAGACATATATACAATCAACAATGATATATTAGTAATGATAGCGTCAGATAGGATTTCTGCATTTGATATTGTTATGCCAAAGTCTATTCCTAATAAGGGGCAAGTACTCAATCAAATTTCAATTGAAATGCTAAATTCAACCAAGGATATAATTGATAATTGGTTAATTTCTTCACCCGATCCAAATGTTTCAATTGGCCGCAAGCTAACACCAGTTAAAATTGAGATGGTAATTAGGGGTTATTTGAGCGGTCATATTGATAGATTATATAAATCAGGTAAAAGAAGTATATGTGGAGTTAATCTCCCAAATGGTCTTGTTTCAAATCAAAAATTTAATGAACCTATAATTACACCTACCACTAAAGCTGATATTGGTCATGATGAAGACATATCAAAGTCGGATATAGTAAAGCAAAATATTCTGTCAATTGAACAGTACGAAGAAATCGAAAAAGTCACATATAAATTATTTGAAAGAGGAACACAAATTGCAAAGGAAAGGGGATTAATTTTAGTTGATACTAAATATGAGTTTGGATATGATAGTAATAATAAATTGCATCTCATTGATGAGATTCATACTCCCGACTCTTCAAGATATTTTTATACTGATGGATACGAAGAAGCAATTCATAATGGTTTACCACCTAAACAACTTTCAAAAGAATATTTTAGACAATGGCTAATTAATCAAAATTTTCAAGGAAAAGTAAATCAAACTTTACCTGAGATAACTAAGGAAATTATTGATAATGTTTCACTCAGATACACTGAATTATTTAATTTAATAACTGGTAATCCTTTTAAACCGAGAGAATCTAATGATATTTTAAAAGAAATGGAGTCTAATATAATTAAATATCTGTCTATTTAAATTCTGAGGAAAGAATCCCGACAAAGCTCTCAATGCCCTCCATGTAATTTATCAACTTAATATTTTCATTAGGGCTGTGTTGATTGTTATCTTTGTTTACAGTCGGTACTCCTACTGCTGGAATATTAAGCACATTTACAAATGGAGAAATAGGAACAGATCCACCACTTGTTCTCTTGCGGACAGGCTCAACTCCAAATGTTCTTGTTAGTGTTCTGGATAACCAGTTTCCTAAATTGCTATCAATATCAGTTCTGAAAGCTGGATAAGATACTGTGGAGTTAAATTTTACTATTTTATCATATTTCATTCTTTCCTCTTTAGTAGGCTCATGGTCAAGAACAGTGTAACCTAAACTTTTAATATGTTCTTTAATTAAGTTATGAAGCCTATATCCATCAGATTCTATTACAAGTCTAACATCAATCTCAGCTATACACTCAGAGGGAACAATAGTCCTAACTTCATCTTCCACCCATCCAGCTCTAATACCTCTTACATTTAGTGACGGAAATTGAATTGCTTCTTGATATGATTCTCCAACTGACTCAGGATTTTTAAACTGCATTTTATCAAGCATACTTTCTTCATCATCAGGAACATTATCTAAATATTTTTTCACTTGATCTGATATTGTAATTCCATCATAGTATCCATTTATCTTAACAATCCCATTTTCATCTTTCATAGAAGATAGTATATTTGACATTCTAAAGACAGGGTTTGGAGCATAATTTCCAAAATGACCACTGTGTTGGGATACAATTGGTCCGTATGTTTTGAGAGTAATAGATGAAATCCCACGATTTCCAAAATTTAATGTAGGTAGATCTGATTCATGTCTAGGCCCATCAAAAATTAATAATGCGTCACTTTCAAGAATAGAACTATGTTTTTTTACGGCTTCAGGCAGGCTAGGTGAGCTTTTTTCTTCTTCAAAATCCATTACTAACTTTAAATTTAATTTTTGATCAATATTATTTAAATTCATGAATTTTATTGCTTGGATTAACATCATAACGGGTCCTTTAGCATCAGAAGATGCCCTTGCAAAAATCCTAATATCCTTTTCTTCAAGAGTGGCGTAATCTAACTCTGATATTTTAGAAGAATCATAGTCGTAAAACTCTCCATTCTCTTTTAATTTATATACAGGGGTAAAGGGATTTTCTTGGTTCCATTTACTCGAATCAACAGGTTGTCCATCGAGGTGCATATATATTAGAACAGTTTTAAAATCATCACTAATATGTTTAGATGCTAATAAGAGCGGGATTGTTTCAGTATCAAGCCTGTCAATTTTAAAATCAAGTGATTTAAACTTATTTTCAGTCCAGTTAATTAGTTCATATATATCAGATTCAAAGTTTGCATCATTTGGATAAGATAAGAACTCAATAAATTCATCAATATTGTTTAGACCTTGTTCAAAAATTTCATTTTTATATTCTCTTTGACTAAAAATAGGAACTGTTGTAATTAATAATAGAGTTGTAAGTTTAAACATTTTCATAATACATTTTTTAATTTTTTAAAGATTGATAAAGCTTCTTGGTTATATTGAACTTTAAAAATTATCAGTTAAAATTCCAAGGTAAGTATGTATTCCTGTAATATAATTTTCAATTTTAATATTTTCATTTGGGCTGTGCTGATTATTATCTTGATTCACCGTAGGGACAGTTACAGCTGGAATACCTAAAGTATTAACAAATGGTGATATAGGTACTGATCCACCACTAGTTCTCTTTTTTACTGGATCTGTATTAAATGTATTCTTTAATGATTTTGCTAGCCATTTACCTATATCAGAATCTATGTCTGTCCTAAATGCATCATAATCAAATGTTGATTTAAATGTGACAATTTTATTAATTTTTAATCTTTCCTCTTTTGTAGGCCTTCGGTCCATTACAACATACCCCAACTTTTTAATATGCTCTTGAATTAGGTTATGAAGTCTTTTAGGGTCAGATTCTAATACAAGCCTTACATCTATCTCTGCAATACACTCGGATGGAACGATTGTTCTTACTTCTTCTCTAACCCATCCAGATTCAATACCCCTAACATTCAAAGATGGATATTGAATTGATTCTTGATAATTTGCACCAACATTATCAAAAGTATTAAACTGCATATCTTCCATCATCTTTTTTTCATCATCAGGAACTCCTGCTAATATTGCTTGAGTTTTTTCATCAAGTGTTATACCATCATAGAAACCCTCTATTGCAACTCTTCCGTCTTTATCTTTCATTGATGAGAGAATTTCAGACATTCTAAAGACAGGGTTTGGAGCATAGTTACCAAAGTGACCGCTATGTTGAGGAACAATCGGTCCATAAGTAATCAAAGTAATATCTGATATTCCTCTAGCACCAAAAGTTAATGTAGGTAAGTTAGATGGATGTTTTGGCCCATCAAATATGAATAATGCATCACTTTTTAATTTTGTAGAGTATTTTTTAACTGCAGCTGCAAGATTTGGTGAACTGATTTCTTCTTCAAAATCCATAATAACTTTAACATTATACTTTAAATTTAGATCATTTCTCTTCATAATCTCAAGTGCATTCAATATCATCATTACTGGTCCTTTTGCGTCAGATGATGATCTTGCAAAAATCCTTAAGTCTTTTTTTATAATATCTTTCATTGTAATATACTCTAGTGAATCCCAACCGATAATTTCATATTTATCATTTATTTTTTCTTTTAATACAGCTTTGTATGGATCCTCTTGATTCCATTTTGAGTTATCAACTGGTTGCCCATCAAATTGAAGGTATATTAAAATAGTCTTGGCCTTTTCAGAAATAATTTTAGAGGCCAATAAAAGAGGCAATTCAGGAGTTTCAAGTCTTTCTACGTTAAAACCATATTTTTCAAAATTATCTATACCCCATTTTATTAATGGTTCCATCTCCATTTTATAATTAGCATCATTTTTAATCAATAGAAATTCTCTGAAGTTTTTAATGCTCTCAATACCCATATTAAATGATTGATTTTTGTAATCTATTTGTGAAAATAAAGATGTACTATTTATGATTATCAATGTTGTTATAATTAATTTTCTCATAATTGCATAATTTTATTAATGTTAGCTGTTATATTTTCATTTATATCTATTTTTAAAGCATCATAATATTTATTATTCCAGGTTATTTGTCTTTTTGCATAGTTTCTACTATTCTGTTTAATTTTTTTAACTGCTTCTTTGTAAGATATTTTATTGTCAAAATAGTTAATAAATTCCTTATAACCAACAGTATTTAATGTATTTAAATTTTTAAATTCTTTTAAATAAAATACCTCATTTTCTAAACCATCTTTGATCATCATGTCTACTCTTTTATCAATTTTTGAATACAAAATTTCTCTATCACATTCTAGAATTATAATTTCTGCATTAAAGGTTCTTTGCTTTTTATTAGCTTTCCTGAAAAATGTAAAACTTTTACCTGAGCTTTCAATTACTTCAAGTGCCCTAATGAGTCTTCGTGAATTATTTCTATCAACATAACTATAGTACTCTGGGTCCAGTTTGTTTATTTTTTTTTGTAAATATTCAATACCATTTTCTTTATACTTTTTATTTATTTCATTCTTAATAGATATGGGAATATCTGGGAATTTATTAATGCCATATAATATTGAGTTTGCATAGAGTCCCGATCCACCAACAAGAATTAAATTATCATAATTTAAGAAAAGACTATTAATCAAATTAATCGCATCCTTTTCAAATTTCCCAACATTATAGTCATCATGAATACTTTTATGATGAATAAAATGATGTTTGACTTTGTCTAATTGTTCATTTGATGGAGGTGAAGTGCCAATTTTAAGTTCTTTGTAGAACTGTCTTGAATCACAGGAAATAATTTCGGTTTTAAGCTTTTTGGCTATTTTAATACTCAAGTCTGTCTTTCCTATTCCAGTTGGACCTGCTATGTATATTAATCTTTTATTTGTCATCATCTAGATGAGAACCACATTGATGACAAAATATAGCATTATCTTTGTGTGAATCACACATACATTCGGCACATACTCTTGTATTAACATCAACTTTCTTTCTACTTTGAACCATCTCTGCTGATATTATACCAGTTGGAACAGCAATAATCCCATAACCAAGTATCATTAATACTGATGCTAGAAACTTCCCCAAACCTGTTAATGGTACTATATCACCATAACCAACAGTAGAAATTGTACTTATACACCAATAAATACTTTCTGGGATATTATTAAATCCAGCTTGAGGCCCCTCAATAAGAAACATTAATGTCCCAAATAGTATACACATTATTAGAACAAATAACAAAAAAATTATAATTTTTGCTCTACTTACTAGAAGTGACCTATACAAGAAGTTTGATTCACCTATATATCTAGATATGTGAAGAACTCTAAATATTCTTAATATCCTGAGTGCTCTAATAGCCATCATTGTCTCCAATTGAGCCCCAATAAATATTAATGATATATATTTAGGTATAGTTGCAAGTAAATCAATTACACCATAAAAACTAAAAATATAGTCTTTTGGATGATGAATTGATATAACTCTTAAAATATACTCAATTGTAAATAATATAGTTATGGTCCATTCAGCGACATTTAAAATACTGTAATATTTTTCGTTAATCCATCCAACTGTTTCTAGAGCAACAAGTACTACGCTAATTATTATAACTATGATTAGCAAGAGATCAAATGCCTTACCTGCGGGTGTATCTGCTTCATAGATAACATCATGTATTTTCTGACGAGTTTTATTCAATGCCTGAAAATTTATATATTTCTTTCAAAGTTAGTAGTTTTTTATATCTCTTTTCAGAAATTACTCTATATACATAGTTTTTAATTTTTTTACATTCATTTACCTTAACTACTCTAGAATTCAATTTTTTTTCACTATTGATATTATTGAATAGGTCAAAATACCCGTAACCATTAACTTTCTTATTTATTATTAAGATGAAGCCTTTCTCATCATCTTTTTTTCCAGAAAATGTTATTATAAAGTCTTTCTTTTCATTAATAATTTGTGGAACTTCAATTTTGTAGAATAACTTTGGGTCAATATTATTATTAATCCTTGGTCTTAGAGATTTTATTTCTTGAATAGCTTTTAAAATTGCAACTTCAATATTACCGGTTTTATGAACTTTGATTGATTTAAAATTATTTTGAACATATTTTGGAATAAACTTTTTACTTGTGAATAACTTTATGACCTTATTTTTTATATCCTTGCTATAATCAACATAAATTAATCTTCTATTTTTGTTATAGATATAAAATACACCAGTTGTATTTTCTAAAGTTTCAATTGTTTTTTTAAATATATCACTAATACTTTCTCCTGGAAACTCAACTATACTTTTTTTAATAATTTCCTGATTTATGTCTTTCTCAATTAATATCTTTAATAGTTCAACCGTTGCAAGTGCATCTCCACTTGCTCTGTGCCTATCTTTTAATGGGATACCAAGGCTCCTGGACAACCTGCCAAGTTTATAAGATTCTTGATTTGGAAGTAATTCTTGAGATAATATCACAGTGCATATGGATTTCATGGAGAAATCAAATCCAAGTCTTTTAAATTCTAATTGAAGAATTCTGTAATCAAATTGGGCATTATGAGCAACAAGAATTGAATCAGATGTTATTTCAATAATTCTTTTAGCAACTTCATGAAACTTTGGTGCAGATTTCACCATTTTAAAGGAGATACCAGTAAGTTTCTCTACATATGGATGAATGTCTCTTTGAGGATTTATCAGACTAATAAATTGATCAGTTATGTTTACTCCATCAAATTTATATGCTGCTACCTCAATAATAGATTCCTCATTAAATTTTCCACCAGTAGTCTCTAAATCAATAATAGTGTACATTAGTAATTCCTTTTACCAAAAATTTTACTACCAACTCTAATCATATTTGAACCATTTTTTAGTGCAACATCAAAATCATCACTCATCCCTATTGATAGTACTTTAATTTTATCATCAATCGGGACAATGTCATCATATATTCTCTTAATCATTTTGAATTCTTCATCAACTAAAACATTATCACTTGTAAATGTTGCCATCCCCATTAACCCAATAATATTTATGTTGTCATATATTTTCAAACTTTTATAAAAAGATTCAAAATCTCCTATTTGAAGACCGAATTTTGAATCATCTTTTGATATTTTAAGTTGAATAAGACAATCAATTATTCTGTTCTCTTTTTTGGCTTGTTTATCAATTTCTTTAGCTAATGAGATCCTATCTAATGAATGAATAAGTTTAATAAACTTAGCTATATATTTTACTTTATTTTTTTGAAGATGACCAATCATGTGCCATTCAATGTCATTTGGTAATTTACTTTTCTTATCACAAATTTCTTGGACTCTATTTTCGCCGAATTTAAGTTGTCCTGAGTTGTATGCTTCTTGAATCTCTTGAATAGTCCTAGTTTTTGAAACTGCAATTAAATCTGCCTTATCTTTTATTTTAGATTTAATGTTTAAGATTTTCTCTTCTATACTCATAATTGGCGCATTATTTCCTCTGCAACTTCAAGAGCCTTAAGACCTTCACTTAAGGTTACTTTTGAATCACTCTTTGACTTAATAGAATTATAAAAATCATTTAGTTCAGCTTCTATAGAATTAATACTTTGAACTTCGGGGTTTTCAAAGAATATAACTTTTTCTTCACCTAAATTATTTTTTATAATGAGAGAGTTATCTTCATCATTTCTATCCCTATTTCTAATTTTTACTACCTGAAACTCTTTCTCTAGAAAATTTATTGATATATATGCATCTTCTTGAAAAATTCTAGTTTTTCTCATTTTTTTTAAGGAAATTCTACTTGAAGTTAAATTTGCAATGCAACCATCATCAAATTCTATTCTAGCATTTGCTATATCAGGGGTTGAACTTATTATAGAGACACCTGATGCATCTATTTTTTTTATTTTAGATTTATTTACATTTAGTATTATATCTATATCATGAATCATTAAATCCATGATAACTGATACATCTGTTCCTCTTGGGTTAAAGTCAGATAACCTATGTGACTCAATAAATTTTGGCTTTTTAATAAATTTTTTACATGAAATAAATGCTTGATTATATCTTTCAACAAAACCAACTTGACCAATTATACCTTTTTTCTTGGATAGACTATCTATTATTTCAGCTTCTTTTGAATTAGTAGTTAATGGTTTTTCAATAAATATATGCACCCCCTTATTTATACATTTCTTTGCAATTTCAAAATGTGTGGTAGTAGGTGAAACAATTACAGCTGCATCTATTTTCTCGATTAATGAGTTAAGATCAGCAAAAAAAAGATAACCTTTTTCTTTAGATAATTTTTCAGAATAAGTGATATCTGTATCATGGAACCCTATAAGTTCAAAGACAGAATTACTTAATATGTTTAAGTGTATCTTCCCAAGATGTCCAGCACCTATTACTCCAACCTTAATCATATGCTAAAAATACAATCTTCTTTTGGAATTTTCGACTATTAATTTAATATTAGTATGAGTGGAAGATAACTTTAAATTTCAAGGTAGAAGAAGGATACTAGCTTTAGAGCTAAAAAAGAAGGGAATTAATAATAAGCAAATAATTAAGTCAATTGAAAGTATTCCTCGTCATTTATATATTGATTCTGGTTTAAGTGAGCAAGCATATGTTGATAAGGCTTTACCAATTGAATCTAATCAGACTATCTCACAACCATTTACAGTTGCTTTTCAGACTCAATTATTAAACCCTGTAAATGGAGAAAAAATTTTAGAAATTGGAACAGGATCTGGATACCAAACCTCAATTTTGTGTTTTCTTAAAACAGATGTTTATACTATAGAAAGGAATCACAATTTATTTAGATCAACCTCAATGCTTTTCAATAAATTAAATATAAATCCAGTTAGATTTAAATATGGAGATGGTTATAAAGGATTGATAGATGATTCACCATTTGATGGTATTATAATAACAGCAGGTTCCCCAGCTGTTCCTGAGGAGCTATTAAAACAACTTAAAGTAGGGGGAAGGATGGTAGTTCCAATTGGGAAAGAGATACAGGTAATGACAAAGATTAGCAGGATTGGTGTTAACAAATTTAAAAAAGAGACTTTTGGTAATTTTAAGTTTGTTCCAATGCTAGAAAAAAAGGATTAATTGTTGAAATTTTTCTTAATTCTTTTAAGACTTATTTTACTCTCCCTGTCTTTAATTACATTTCTTTTATCAAACTCCCTTTTTCCTTTTGCAACAGATATATTAAGTTTTGCAATACCTTTTTTTGTTATAAATAGTGAGGTGGCTACTACAGTAATTCCTGCATCTTTAACTTGTTTTTGAATTTTCTTTAATTCTTGTTTATTTAATAACAATTTTCTTCTTCTTTTAGGATTATATTTCTTTTCATTAGAGTTTTCATATTCATCAACATGCATATTTACCACAAAAAGCTCATCACCATTAAACTCACAATAGGTGTTGTTTAAAGATGCTTTAGAATTTCTTATTGATTTAATCTCATTACCAGTTAGAACTATTCCACATGTATATTTGTCTAATAATGAATAATCATATTTAGCTTTCTTGTTATTTATATTTACTGAATTGTTCACTATGTAAAATTACAAATTTGCTGTTAGACTCTTAATAATTAACTTTTTTTGATTAAAATAAGAATTGTTTATAAATAGTTGATTTATATGATAATTATCAAGGATAGTCAAATTATTTATTTCCTATTTTAGCATTTTATTAAAAATATGAATAATAAAGAACAAATCTTTAATCTAATTAAAGAAGAAGAAAAGAGACAACTTTGTGGTTTAGAGTTAATTGCATCTGAAAACTTTACTAGCGACAATGTAATGAAAGCTACAGGTTCAATTCTTACTAATAAATATGCAGAAGGATACCCTGGCAAAAGATACTATGGCGGGTGTGAGGTTGTAGATAAAATTGAAAATATTGCTATTGAGCGTCTTAAGTTACTCTTTAATGTTGAATATGCAAATGTTCAACCTCACTCAGGTTCACAGGCTAATACTGCTGTATTCGATGCTTTTTTGAAGCCTGGAGATAAAATTCTTGGTCTTGACTTGGCTCATGGTGGTCATCTAACACATGGATCAGAAGTTAACTTTTCTGGTAAAATATACAGTTCTAGCTTTTATGGAGTCACTAAAGATGGTGTTTTTGACTATGAAAAAATTCTCGAAAGAGCCAAAGAGGTTAAACCAAATATGTTAATTGTTGGAGCTTCGGCTTACTCTAGAGACATTAATTTCTCCAAGTTTAGAGAAATTGCAGATGAAGTTGGTGCATTTCTTCATGCAGATATTGCACATCCATCTGGATTGATCGCAAAAGGCTTCCTTAGTGATCCTGTTCCGCATTGCCATGTGATAACATCTACAACTCATAAGACTCTAAGAGGACCAAGAGGAGGAATAATTATGATGGGAAAAGATTTTGATAATCCATTTAGTCTAAAATTAAAAAATGGAAGCTTAAAGAAAATGTCTTCAGTACTTGATTCAGCTATATTTCCGGGTAATCAAGGTGGTCCTCTCGAGCATGTTATAGCTGCAAAAGCAATAGCTTTTGGGGAGGCACTCGATCCTCAATTTAAAAAATACATAAGCCAAGTAATCTCTAATGCATCAAAATTATCTGATAATTTGAAAGATCTTGGTTATAATGTAGTATCTGGTGGAACAGACAACCATCTTGTTTTAATAGACTTGAGAAATAAAAATATATCTGGAAAAGATGCTGAAAGAGTTTTAGGTTTATCAAATATTACCGTAAATAAAAATATGGTTCCTTATGATGATAAGTCACCTTTTGAAACAAGTGGAATTAGAATTGGAACACCTGCAATTACAACTAGAGGGCTTGTTGAAAGTGATATGGATTTTGTTGCGGAATCAATCAATACATCTATACAATACAATGATAATTATGAGCTTTTGGCTGATATTGGCAAAAGGGTTGAATCTTATATGATTAACAGACCTTTGTTTTCACCTATTTAGAGACTACTTGAACTTCAAAAAGTTTATCCCAGTTCTTCCCTGTAACAAATATTTTTCCATCGATAAATGCAATACCATTCATGACATCTAAATCAGGCTTCTGAGTAACTCTATCTCTTATTCCTGAAAAATCAATTACTTTCTCAACAACACCATTAGATGGGTTAATTACTATTACAACATCACGATTAAATTGATATGTGTTAGCATAAATCTTTCCATTTATATATTCTAATTCATTAATATTTTTAATTCTTGACTTATCAGTTAAAACCTCTATAAATCTTATTTCATTGAGAGTCATAGGATCTAATACCCAAATTTTATTCGTTCCATCTGATTTATAAATAAACTCTCCATCATTACACAAACCCCAACCCTCTTTACTATTACCATAATTAAATGTTCCAACTTTATTAAAATCCAGGTCATAAATAAGTCCAATATTATTTTTCCAAGTAAGTTGATATATTTTATTATTAAGAATTGTAAGTCCTTCTGCAAAATATTTATAATCAAGATTAATTATTTTTAATATTTCACCACTTTTGTAGTCTAATTTTCTCAGAGTTGATTTTCCATTCAATCCTGTGCTCTCATATAATTGGTTTTTATAAAATTCAAGCCCTTGAGTGTATGCACTCTCGTCATGATTGTATTCGTCGACTATTTTATAAGTCATTATTTCAGGTTCCGTGTTTGAATAAATATCAAATTTTTTATTTATTAAAAAGCTTTCATTGTTTAAAAATATCTCGACAGATGCTTCATTTTCTCCAACTTTATAATCAATTAATTTAATCTTACTCGTAACAATTTTACCGTTAATATAATAACGCACAGAGTCAATAATTTTATTATTAGTTGAAATAACATCAATAGAAATTTCATCACCAATTGAAATTCTTTCATTTAAGGATTCTACTTGTATATTGAATCCACTGTTCGGATTTGAATCACAATCCAGAATCAATAAAAAAAAGAAAAAAACAATACTATGCTTCATGAATTAAATTTATAACTAATATATTTAATAAATAATGAGTAAAGTAATTTTAATTACGGGAACATCCTCTGGTTTTGGAAAATCAATTGCTGAAAAACTTCATTCTCAAGGTTATACTGTTATTGGGATATCAAGAAATGCTGATAAAATTAATTCTGATTACCTAACCTTAAATCTTGATATAAATAATTACAAGGAATCAAGAACTAAAGTTGACAAATTAGTTTTGGAACATGGTAATATTGATATTCTTATTAATAACGCAGGTATTAATATTACAGGACCAACAGAAACAATAGAAATTGATGATGTAAAAAAAGTATTTGAAACAAATTTTTTTAGTCAACTAAACTTAATACAAGCAGTTCTTCCCCACATGAGATCAAAAAAAAATGGTCTAATTATTAATATCACTTCAATTGGTGGCTACCTAGGATTACCATTCTGGAGTGCATATTGTGCATCAAAAGCTTCGTTTATGCTTATAGCAGAAAGCCTAAATATTGAATTGAAGAAGTTTAATATAGATGTTGTAAATATAGCTCCCGGTGATTACAAAACAGAAATTTTAAATAATAGAAGGGACTCATTAAATCCTGAAAATTCTCCTTACTACGAGGAGTATAATAATATTATTAATCGCGTAAATGGAAAAATGAGTCACGCTAGAGATCCAATTGAAGTTGCAAATCTAGTATTGAAAATTATAAAAAAAAATAAACCAAAAATTAATTACCTTGTAGGTGGATTTCTTGAAAAGAAAATCATATTAAAAAGTCTTTTGCCAGATAAGTTTTTTCAAAAAATAATAATGAAACTATATAACTAAATACTATGAAATTTTTTATTGATACTGCTAATCTTGATCAAATTAAAGAAGCTCAAGATTTAGGAATTCTTGATGGTGTAACAACAAACCCATCTTTAATGGCTAAAGAAGGCATAACAGGTGAAAAAAATATTATTGATCATTATCTAAAAATATGTGATATTGTTGATGGTGATGTATCTGCTGAGGTAATATCAGTTAATTATGATGGAATTATTAAAGAAGGTGAAGTATTGGCATCTCTTCACAAGCAAATTGTTATAAAAGTACCTATGATTGAAGAAGGAGTAAAAGCCATAAGATATTTCAGTGATAAAGGATTAAAGACCAATTGTACACTAATATTCTCATCAGGTCAAGCCTTGATAGCAGCAAAAGCAGGTGCTTCATACGTTTCGCCATTTATCGGCAGACTTGATGATATTTCCACAGATGGTTTAGATTTAATATCTGATATAAGAGATATATATGATAACTATGCATATGAAACTGAAATTTTAGCTGCATCAATAAGACATACTATGCACATAATTGATTGTGCTAAGTTAGGGGCAGATGTTATTACAAGTCCATTATCTGCTATTAAGGGCTTACTTAAGCATCCCCTTACAGATATTGGTTTAGCTAAATTTTTAAGTGACCATAAAAAAGGAAATTAATTTTCTTTTAATATAGTTTCAACCTCATCAGTAAAGAGATTGCTGAACGCACTTATAATTTTTATCTTTTCATCAATTATTATAGTCTTATTTAAATATGTTAAAACCCAATTTTTACTTGAAATTTCAAAATCTTTAAATGAAAACTGGTTTGATAAATCAAGATTTAATATATTTTGAGCTTGATTAACCATATCTGTGTATGGCTGTATACATATTCCAATAAATCTATAATCAGGATAATTTTGTTTAAGCTCGTCTATTCTTCTTATTGTTCTTCTATAATGATTCATTTGAGTTTGAGACCAAAAATATATTACTGATTTTGATCCTATAAATTCATTTGAACTAGATTTAATATCTCCGCTTTTGTTAATTATTTCAATATTTGGAAGTGGACTTCCCTGCTTCATTTTTTCAATATCATTATATAACCTTACTATTTCATTAAGGTATTGTTCAGATGTGTTAACGTAAGTATAATAGTCAATGAATTTATCATGATAATCATTATTATTAAAATTTAATATTTCTTCTATTGCTGTTGCTCTTGCTAAATTATTTTTTAATAATTCATCTGTAATTTGAGAGTCAATTATTAGGAGTTTTTTAATATTAAAATCTGTATTATTTTTTTCATAGTAATATACTTTACCACTATCTAATGTTTTTTCATTAAAATAATTCATTAAATATGTAATATAAGGATCAAAAAGTGAAAGGTCAGAATCATTTAAATTCGTACTATTTCTATAATTAAAGTATTCTTTTCTTTTAGCTTCACTCCAATCTTTACTTCTTAATAAAGCATATCTTTCAAGTTTATTGAAATAGTTATATTTAATACTTGACTTAGTTATATTCTTTGAAAGACTTTTTTGATTAACACTCTTGTCAAATAGTTCCCAAATTTTATTTTTTTCATTCATAAGAGAATCAATTGCGCGTTTAAATACATTACTATCTTGAGAATAAATCTCAGATATGTATCCAGTTTCAGATTCATCTAAAATAGACATATCAACTAAAAAATTATTCTTTGATGATCCTCTGCCGCTAAATGATAATGACTCTTTGAAGTCTTCAACATTTACTCTAATCCAAAGACTATCTCCATTTTCAATTATAATATTTTGATTCTCTGGTATATGTTCAATTCTATAAATTCCTGGTTTTATATCTTCAATTTTTTTAAAAAATTTATTTTGAGCATTTAACTCAATTGAATCAATTTTAATATTGTTATAGTAGAAGCTTACGTATCTAGAAGATGGGTTTATAATCTCTCCTCCAAGAAAGAAGCTGCTAGTTTGCTTATACTCGTTACATGAAATAGAAAAAAATAAAATAATAACTACTATAATTAGTTTTAGAAATATCAACTTACTATTTTTGCGCATATTTTATGTTATCAGTATCTAATTTATCGCTTCAATTTGGAAAAAGAGTACTATTTGATGAAGTAAATATAACTTTTTCTCCTGGAAATTGTTATGGAATAATTGGAGCTAATGGTGCAGGTAAGTCTACTTTTTTAAAAATTTTATCTAGAGATTTAGAACCTAACACTGGTTCAGTTTTTATTGAACCAGGAAAAAGATTATCAGTATTAGAACAGAATCATAATAGATATAATGAAAATTCAGTATTAGAAACAGTAATTCTTGGGAATCAAAAATTATTTGAATTGAAAAGTGAAATAGATTCTATTTATGCAAAAGAAGATTTTTCTGATAAAGATGCAGATAGAGTGGGAGAGCTTCAAGCATCTTTTGAAGAAATGAATGGTTGGAATGCTGATGCAGATGCTTCATTTTTACTTTCAAGTCTTGGAATTAAAGAAGAAATTCACCATAATTCGATGAATGATATTGATCAAAAGGTAAAAGTTAAAGTTTTATTAGCACAATGTCTGTTTGGTAATCCTGATGTCTTAATTATGGATGAACCAACAAATGATTTAGACTACAATACAGTTGAGTGGCTCACAAATTTTATTAATGAATTTGAAAATACTGTAATTGTTGTTTCACATGACAGATTTTTTTTAGATGCTGTATGTACTCATACTTCCGATATTGATTTTAGTAAAATCAATCATTTTTCAGGTAATTATACTTTTTGGCAGCAATCAAGTGAATTAGTATCTAAGCAGAAACTACAGCAAAATAAAAAGGCTGAGGAAAAGAAAAAAGAATTACAAGAATTTATATCTAGATTCTCTGCCAATGTTGCAAAGTCCAAACAAGCAACCGCAAGAAAAAAGATGATTGAGAAACTTAATATCGAAGAGATAAAGCCATCTAGTAGAAGATACCCTGCAATAATCTTTGAGCAAGAAAGAGAAGCGGGTGATCAAATTCTTGAACTTAAGTCTATTTCATATGAAAAGGATGGGGATGTTTATTTTGGTAATATAAGCTTTAATCTAAATAAAGGTGAAAAGGTTCTTATATTATCTAAAAATTCAAGATCAATTAATTTATTTTATAATTGTATTTCTGGAAACTTAGATCAAACATCTGGATCATATAATTGGGGAGTTACAACAACTTCAGGTTATTTACCAATGGATAATAATTCATTTTTTGAGAAAAATATTTCTCTTGTTGATTGGCTTAGACAATGGTCAAATAGTGAAGAGGAAAGAGAGGAATTATTCATAAGGAGTTTTCTTGGAAGAATGCTCTTTAGTGGAGACGAAGCTTTAAAATCATGTAGTGTCCTTTCAGGTGGTGAAAAGGTTAGATGTATGCTGTCCAAAATTATGATGGGAAAACCTAATGTACTTTTAATTGATGAACCCACAAACCATCTTGATCTAGAATCAATAACCTCTTTTAACAATTCTCTGATTAATTTTAAAGGTACCGTTCTTCTAAGTACTAATGATAGAGCTTTTGCTGAGTCTGTTGCAAACCGAATCATTGAGATAACACCAAATGGTATTATAGATAGTTACCTTCCTTTTAGTGAATATATTGTTGATGAAAAAGTAATTAGTCAAAGAGAAAAACTTTATAATTAGTTTATTTATCTCTAATAATTGCCCCAAGTTTTGATTTAAAAGAATCTGCAAACTTTGCCACAACTCTATCTATTATCTTGTCTGTTAGAGTTTTTTTTGAATCATTAAAGGTAAAACTAACAGCAAAAGATTTTTTCTTATCTCCAATATTTTTTCCTTTATATTCATCAAAAAGATTAACATCTTTAAGAATTTTACTTTCTAAATTGTATGCAATTGTCTTTATGTCTTCAAATTTTACATGATCATCTAAAATCATAGATATATCTCTTCTAGATGATGGAAATTTTGATAATTCTTCAAACTTATTGTTGAAGCTTTTAGGTCTTATTTTATCTAAATCTAAATTCAAAATATGAACTTTATCATCAATAGAGAAGGATTCTGTATATTCTTTATCAAGCTCACCAATAAAACCAAATTTTCTTTTATTTGATATTAAATTTAATTTGAATTCAAAGATATTATCTTGATCAATTTCGTATTTATAATTTGAGATATTTAGATTTTCTAATAGGTTGTCAGAAATCCCTTTTAGATAATAAAAGTTATTTTCTGTGTAATCTGTTATCCAATTTTCATTAAGTACATTTCCTATAATTGCAACATTTAGTCTTTTATTCTCAAATTGATCATCTTTTATAACATGATAGTTGTTTCCAATTTCAAAAAGCTTTAGATTTTTATTTTGTCTATTGTAATTATGTTTAATAGTTTCAAGTACACCTGGTATAAGAGAAATTCTAAGATTTGATAATTCAGTCCCTTGAGGATTTAATATTTTCACAGGTGTATTTCCATACTTATCGTTTACTGATGAAGAGCAGATGGAATTATTTATAATTTCATTAAACCCATTTCCTACAAGAGTTTGACTAATAATATTTTCAATTACATTAATTCTATTTTTGCCAATTTCCGGAATAGACATAGAAATTTTAGTACTAGTACTAATATTATCATATCCATATACTCTTAGTATTTCCTCAATTACATCTATTTCTCTGGAGACATCATGTCGATAGTTTGGTGCAATGATATTTATTCCATCTTTTGAAATACCATTGATTTCAAAATCAAGAGAGTTTAGAATTTGTGTAATAGTTTCACTGTTAATTTTTTGACCTGACACATGTTCAATTTTTTCATATCTCAAATAAATATACTTTTTTTCTAATTTCAGATTATCCTCTGAAAACACTTCTGAGATAATAGAATCAGGGTTATCTTCTTTAATTAGGTTTGCAGCTCTTTTTAAAGCATAAATAACTTTTTCTGGATCAACTCCTCTCTCGTATCTATATGATGCATCAGTAAAAAGTTGATGTCTTTTTGATGATTTACGAATTGTTTTAGAATCAAAAATAGCTGACTCTAAAAATAAATTTTTTGTTGAGTTTGATACTCCTGAGTCTAAACCTCCATAAATTCCAGCTAGACATAGTGGCTTGTTTTCAGAGCAAATCATCAAATCATCTTTGCTTAGTTCAATTATTTCATCATCTAAAGTCTTAAATTTAGTTCCAGTTTTTAAGGATTTAATATTAATATTAATTAATTCATCAAAGTCAAATGCATGAAGTGGCTGCCCTATTTCATGCATGACAAAATTTGTTATATCTACTATGTTATTGATTGGTTTTAAACCGATTGATTTTAGTTTATTTTGAATAATTTCTGAGGATTTTTTGACTTCAATATCTTTAATAATCACACCTGAGTAAAAAGGACATTTATCTTTATCTTTTACAATTAAAGCAAAATCGTCCTCTATATTCACTGACTCAAAAGAACTAATTGATGGAAGATTAATTCTACTTTTGATGGATTTATAGTCATAATATGCTTTTAAATCTCTTGCTACACCATAGTGTGACATAGCATCACATCTGTTGGGTGTTAAACCAATTTCAAGAATACTGTCACTATTAACATTAAATATTTTACTTAAAGGAGTACCAGGTTTAATTTTTTTATCTAAAACCATTATGCCGTCATGTGAATCACCTAATCCAATTTCGTCTTCGGCACATACCATTCCATTACTAACAACACCTCTAATTTTTGACTTTTTTATTTTTATTTCAACCCCTTCATTTGTGAATATTTTTGATCCAACGACTGCAACAGGAACCATTTGCCCTTTTTCTATGTTAGGTGCACCACAAACTATTTCTGAAATTTGATTATTTCCAAGATCAATTGAAGTTAACTTCAATCTATCAGCATTTGGATGTTTAACACATTCAACTACTTTTCCAGCAATCACTCCATCTAGACCTCCTTTTATAGATTCAAATAATTCAATTTTTTCTACTTCTAATCCTAAATTTGTTAAAATTTCAGATATTTCAACTGGGTTTAAGTCAGTTTGAACGTATTCTTTAAGCCAGTTTATCGATATTTTCACGGGATTATTTTTATATAACAAATATACTTAATCAACTAATATATCTCCATAAATTCTTAGAATTTGAAGAAGTGGATATTTCATCTCTTATTGGTAAATTTTCATTTTTATTAAGTCTTGGATCAGTTTTTAATAATTTAATTGCTGAATTACGAGCATTATTTAGTATTTCTGTATCATATATAATATCTGCTAGCTTAAATCTTAACATTCCACTCTGTCTAGTTCCAAGCATATCTCCTGGACCTCTTAATTTTAGATCCACTTCTGCTAGTTTAAATCCATCACTTACTTTAACCATTGTTTCAATTCTTAGTTTTGATTCCTCAGATAATTTATCTTTTGTCATTAAAACACAATAACTTTCATCATTACCTCTTCCAACTCTACCTCTTAATTGGTGTAATTGAGATAATCCAAATCTTTCAGCACTTTCTATAACCATTACAGAAGCATTTGGTACATTCACTCCGACTTCAATTACAGTGGTTGAAACTAATATTTGAGTTTCTTGGTTAATAAATCTTTTCATTTCATAGTCCTTATCTTTAGCTTTCATTTTTCCATGTACTATGCTAACCTGGAAATCTGGTCTGGGAAATTCTCTAACAATGCTTTCATAACCATCCATTAAATCCTTATAGTCTAATTTTTCTGATTCATTTATTAGAGGGTAAACTAAATAGACCTGTCTTCCTTTATTAATTTGATCCTTTAAAAATTTAAATACACTTAGTCTATTTCTATCATATTTATGTACGGTCTTTGTAGTTATTCTTCCAGGGGGAAGTTCCTTAATATATGATATGTCAAGATCTCCATATAAACTCATTGCAAGAGTTCTTGGAATTGGAGTTGCAGTCATGACTAATATATGAGGAGCAGGATTATTCTTTTTCCAGAGTTTGGCTCTTTGTGCAACACCAAATCTATGCTGTTCATCTATTATACTTAGTCCTAAATTTTTAAACTTTACAACATCCTCTAATATTGCATGTGTACCTACTAAAATATTTGTTTTACCATTTAAAAGATTTGAGTGAATTAAATTTCTTTCTCTTGTTTTTGAGGAGCCAGTTAGAAGATCAACCTTGACATCGTAATCAATTAATAATTCACTTAGTGATTTAAAATGTTGATTTGCTAATATTTCAGTAGGAGCAAGAATACATGACTGAAAACCATTGTCTATTGCAATTAGCATTACCATCAATGAGACTATGGTCTTTCCTGAACCAACATCACCTTGAAGTAATCTATTCATCTGTTTACCATTAAGAAAATCATTCCTTATCTCCTTAATGACTTTTTTTTGG
>MDTB01138172.1_pt1 | contig 37861 bp, 33 predicted proteins | sample 811161 | NCBI WGS metagenome assembly MDTB01 (sample SAMN05326650, study PRJNA326480) | marine metagenome | isolation source: seawater | place: Mediterranean Sea | collected 2009 | reverse complement strand
CTAGAATTAGACAGAAAAACAGTTTGATGAGTAAACTTCAGGTAAGCAATATATTTGCATTTTTTACTCAGGCGAAAAATTTAAACCTCGTTTAAAGTACTCGATCGAGTTTATTAGAAATGATGTTTTTCAATCGCTGATATCTTTTGATTTCTATCAGAGTCTCTTTGTTTTCTTCCTGTTCTTTGGTATCTATTTTAAGTTCTACTATTTTTTGATCGATCAAGTATCGCCTCATGGATAGAATTGTTTCACTAACTAATTGAACCACTTCACTCCCTTTGGTTTTGACAAAAACATTTCTTTTTTTCCAGTCATGTAGTTGATGTTGCTCCTCTTTCATGATCAAATCTGTAATGATTTCATTCTGGACCAAATCATCTGTTTGAATTATCTTTTCTAGATTAAAATCATCTTGCTCAATCTGGTAAAATTCGATGAGTTTGTAAAAAATTTTTTTAAACGTTTCATGACTCAATTCTATCTCATCTTGCTGTAAATCCAAAAATATCTTTTCATAGACCTTGGCAGTAATCTTTTCTTTTACCTCCACCAATTCCCCTTGCTTATTAGGCCTTGTTACCAGCTCCTCAAAATTCAACTCTTCATTTCCGTAAGTAAGTAAAATGGAAATAATTTGTCTTTCCAATTCAAAAGCATGATTGATTTTGACAGCAGTATCAGTGGTCTTTTTAATTAGGGCAAAAGATTCATTAGGAATTAATTTTTTGGTCCCTTTTTGTTTATTTTTTTGATTGACCTGTGCCAAGGCACTGAAGAGCGCTTGCTCAGAAATATGCATAATTTTTGCACAGTTCTGGATGTAAATCTCTTGTTTTATAACATCCGGAATCCTAAAAATACTCTCTATGATTTCCCTGATGGTTTCCGCTTTACGTATCGGATCATTTTTTCCGTCTTCTTTGAGAAGTGAAGCCTTAAATTCAATAAAATCTTTGGACTCCTCCTGCAAAAATATGCTAATTTCATCTTTTGTATGAGATTTTGCAAAACTATCTGGATCTTCTCCCTCGGGAAAAGTACACACCTTTACATTCATCCCTTGCTCCAAAATTAGATCTATCCCCCTAACAGAAGCCCTCAGACCCGCAGCATCTCCATCAAATAAAACCACAATATTTGAAGTGAATCTATTGATCAAACGAATTTGATCTACCGTTAGAGCAGTTCCAGATGAGGAGACTACATTGGCGATTCCAGACTGATGCATTTGAATGACATCTGTATAACCCTCTACCAAATAGCAAACATCATTTTTGGCAATCGCTTGTTTAGACTCAAATATTCCATACAAAGCCTTACTTTTATTGTAAATTTCGCTTTCTGGTGAATTCAGGTATTTCGCAGTTTTAGTATTTTGAGATAATTTTCTCCCCCCAAAACCCTGCACCCTTCCTGACATACTACGAATAGGGAAAACGACTCTGCCTCTAAAACGATCTACTTTCCGATCCTCATTGACGATTACCAATCCAGTTTTTTTTAGAAATTCTAATTGATAACCTTCTTTTAGTGCTTGTTTAGTCAGTGCATTGTAGGAATCGGGAGAAAAACCCAAAGCAAATTTTTTGAGGGTCTCATCCAGAAATCCCCTTTCTTTAAAATACGTTAAACCAATGGATTTACCTGCTTCAGTTTCCCAAAGGTTTTTTTCGAAAAAACTTGATGCATATTGAGCGACCAAAAACATACTCTCCTTGTCATCTTTAATCTGTTTTTCCTCGGGAGTGATCTCACTCTCCTCTATTTCAATATTATATTTTTTGGCCAAATATCGAATAGCCTCAGGGTAGGTAAAGTGTTCGTGTTCCATCAAGAAAGCAATTACATTACCGCCTTTTCCACTGCTAAAATCCTTCCAAATTTGCTTGGTTGGAGACACCATAAAACTTGGTGTTCTCTCCTGGGTAAATGGACTCAACCCTTTAAAATTGGCGCCAGACTTTTTTAAGGTAACATATTCCCCTATCACCTCCTCCAGTCGGGCGTTTTCAAATACTTTGTCTATAGTACTCCTTGAGATCAAATCAGATTAAATTATTATATAAAAATAAAATTATATGGTTAGAGCACAAAACTAGAAGAATCAAATTCGAATTTCAGCTTCTAAATACTGCGCTCAGTAACATAATTGACCATTAACTCAAGGGAATCACGGTAAGTATTTTGTGGGAAAGTTTTGAGTAACTGAATGGCGCGGGATCGAAAAGACTCCATTTTTTTTTGGGCAAATTCAAGTCCACCTACACCTTTTATTTTTTTAATAGCTTCATGAACTCTTTTTTTGTCTTTATGATGATTTTTAACTGTATTAATTAACCACTTTTTATCGGAATGCTCCATAACATTTATGGCGTGAATCATCGGCAGTGTCATCTTTTGTTCTTTGATATCAATCCCTGTAGGCTTACCTATTTTTTGTTCAGAATAATCAAAAAGATCGTCTTTAATCTGAAAAGCCATTCCTAGGAGTTCTCCAAACTTATCCATTTTAGCAACCTCCTCATCACTCGCCTCAACAGATTTAGCACCCATAGAACAGCAAGCGGCCAATAAGGTAGCTGTTTTTTGACGAATAATTTCGTAATAGATTTCCTCGGTAATATCAAGATTTCTTGCCTTTTCGATTTGTAAAAGCTCCCCCTGACTCATTTCTCTTACCGCAATGGAGATTATTTTCAACAAATCAAAATCCTCATTTTCTATTGAAAGTAACAACCCTTTAGATAGAAGATAGTCCCCAACCAGCACTGCAATTTTATTTTTCCACAAGGCATTTATGGAGAAAAAGCCTCTGCGTTGATTGCTGTCATCCACTACATCATCGTGAACCAAGGTGGCAGTATGGATCAATTCAATTATCGATGCACCACGATATGACCGTTCATTGACTTTACCTTTACCTAACATCTTGGCTACTAAAAAAACAAACATTGGACGCATTTGTTTTCCCTTCCTATTAACAATAAAATGAGTGATTCGGTTTAGTAAAGCAACCTTTGAAGACATTGAAGAAGTGAACTTTTTTTCAAAAAGCTCCATTTCCTCGTATATAGGTTCTTTAATGCGCTCTACAATCTTCATTTGATAGTAAATATACCAATATTAGTGGAGGAATAACAAGCAATAAATTTTAGGTTTTATTAGCCAATTGACCACAGGCCGCATCTATATCTTTTCCTCTTGAACGCCTTACGGTAACTGAAATTCTATTGAGTTCCAAAGCAGTTTCATACGCCTCTATTCTGTCTTTTTCTGCTTGTAGGAATTCTTCATCACCAATGGGATTATATTCTATCAGATTTACTTTCGAAGGGGAGATTTTACAAAAATCTACCAATGCCTTGATATCCTCATCTTGGTCGTTAATCCCTTTCCAAACTATATATTCATAAGTGACAGGTTTGGAGGTCTTTGAGTACCAATATTGGATAGCTTCGGCAAGCTCTTGAAGTGGAAACTTTTCTGCAAGTGGCATCAACTGATCCCTAACATTTTGTCGAGCACTATGAAGTGAAACAGCTAGACCAAAACGCACTTGATCATTGGCCATTTTAATTATCATTTTTGGAATTCCTGAAGTCGAAACTGTAATTCTAGAGGGAGACATACCAAAAGCCTCTGGATTGGTTATTTTATCTATGGCATTGATCAGGTTCTTGTAATTCGTCAATGGTTCTCCCATACCCATAAAAACTATATTGGATAAAGGTCTATCAAAATATAAACGGCTTTGTTTGTCCATCGCAACAACCTGATCGTAAATTTCATCAGCGTTAAGGTTTCGCATTCTTTTAATCTTTGCGGTAGCACAAAACTTACAATCTAGGCTGCAACCAACCTGTGAGGAAACACAGGCAGTGGTTCTACTAGAAGTGGGAATAAGAACAGATTCGATAACCAGGTTGTCATGCAATTTAACTGTATTTTTAATAGTACCATCAAGACTTTTTTGTTGCAGATCTATATCAATGTGGTTGATAACAAAGTTATTCTGCAATAAGGTTCTTGTCGATTTAGAAAGGTTGGTCATCCCGTCAAAATCGTGTATCCCTTTTTGCCATAACCATTGGTATACCTGATTACCCCGAAAAGCTTTATCCTGATTTTCTGTAAAAAATTTCCTTAGATCCTTAAGTGACAGGGAACGAATATCTTTTTTTGTTTCAGTGATCATCTATGTTATCATTCAAAAATACTCCATGATAGCTTAACAATTAAGTTATATGATGAGCATGGCATCTCCATAAGAATAAAAATTGTATTTGTTTCTGATAGCTTGTTTATAAGCCTCTTTTACAAAATCAACATCGGCAAAAGCGGACACCATCATTAACAAAGTAGATTTAGGAGTATGAAAGTTGGTAATCATACAATTGGCAATAGAGAAATCATATGGAGGGAAAATAAATTTATGTGTCCATCCTTGAAAGGGATTAAGAGTATTCATTGAAGACACAGAGGACTCCAAACCTCTCATAACAGTAGTACCTACTGCACAAATTCTCCTTTTATCATTCAATGCCTTATTGACCACATTGGAAGCTTCTTGGGAGATAATCAATTCCTCTGAATCCATTTTGTGTTTGGAAAGGTCTTCAACTTCCACAGGGCTGAAAGTTCCAAGTCCAACATGAAGCGTCAGCTCTGCAAGATCAATTCCTTTGATTTGAAGCCTTTTGATAAGGTGTTTTGAGAAGTGAAGACCCGCAGTTGGAGCGGCTACAGCTCCCTCGTGTTTGGCATAAATCGTTTGATACCGCTCCTCGTCTTCATCCTCTATTGGGCGGTTTATGTATTTAGGAAGAGGGGTTTGACCCAGTTCCTTAAGCTTAGACCTAAATTCGCTGTAAGAACCATCAAATAGAAAACGAAGCGTTCTCCCTCTGGAAGTAGTATTATCAATTACCTCAGCGACCAAACTATCGTCATTTCCAAAATAAAGTTTATTTCCTATTCTAATTTTTCGGGCAGGGTCTACCAAAACATCCCAAAGGCGTTGTTCTTCGTTAAGTTCTCTCAATAAAAAAACCTCAATTCTGGCCCCAGTTTTCTCCTTATTTCCAAAAAGTCTAGCAGGGAATACCTTCGTATTGTTGAGCACCATAACATCACCTTCATCAAAAAAATCAATTACTTCTTTAAATGTATGGTGACTGATAGACTTTTCAGAACGATTGAGAACCATTAATCGGGATTCATCTCTCCCGGAGGAGGGTCTTTGTGCCAATAAAAAATTAGGAAGCTCAAAATTAAAATCTGATAGTTTCATAAAAATCAATCTTTGGCCTGCAAATATAGGTTTCTGAAAGGGGTGTTGTCAAGTAATTGAGAATAAAAAACTATAAAATATTTTGATCAAAGTCAATTCTCATAAGATCGTCCCAGAAACTGGGGTAAGACTTTGAGACCACCCCAGCATTGTTGATGGTAATGGGTACTTTTAATCCTAAAGGGGCAAATGCCATGGCCATTCTATGGTCATTGTATGTGTCTATTGAAATATTTCTATTTATTTGACTTGAGTTAATTAACTCTAAGCTCGTATCAGTTATATTGACTTTGGCGCCCAACTTTTCAATTTCAATTTTTAGTGCTATTAAACGATCTGTCTCTTTGATTTTAAGGGTATGCAAACCAGTGAGATTACATTGAACATGCATTCCCAAACACGTCACAGCAATAGTTTGTGCCAAATCGGGGGTATTTTTAAGATTTAATGATATATAACTCGGAGGGGTAAAGCCTACGAGTTTAGTAAGCTTTATTTTTCCATCAATATAAATCGTTTTTACACCCAATTTTTTATAGATTATGGACAAAGCGGCATCTCCCTGTTTACTTTCTTCCGAATAATTGTTTAATGTAATTTCACTTTCCGCAGCTAAAGCGACTATTGAGTAAAAATAAGATGCTGAACTCCAGTCAGATTCTACATTCCAGCTAATCGGTTCAATTGATGATTGGGGTTGTATAGTGATTTTACCCCCGTCAAAGGCCGTCTCAAGACCCAATTTATCCATAATACTTTGAGTCATTTTAATATAAGGCACAGAGGTTGTTTCACCAATCAAATCAATTTTCAAACCCCTCTTAAGTGAGGGAGCGATCAACATTAATGCAGTAATATACTGACTGCTAATATTGGCGGGGAGTGATACCAGATTCTTTGAAATCTCTTTTCCTTTGATTTTCAAAGGAGGAAAACCAACCTCTTTTTGATAAGTAATATCAGCTCCCAGACTATTTAAAGCTTCAACTAGGAGCTTGATAGGACGCTCTTGCATTCTTTGAGATCCAGTCAAAACAATTTCCTTGTCGGGTCTCGTTGCAAAATAGGCCGTCAAAAAACGCATGGCTGTTCCTGCATGATAGATGTCTATAATATCATCTTCACTATTTAGTCCTTCTTGAGTGGCTTTTGAATCGTCAGAATTAGAAAGGTTTTGAATTTCGATTTGAGGAAATAAAGCTTGTAGAACCAGTAATCTATTGGATTCACTTTTGGAACCGGTAATATTAAGCGTTCCATTCGCCACTTGACTCAAGTGATGTAATTTTATATTCATTACCGAGTTTTATTCCAACTTAGGGTTATTTTGGTGACGGTAGTGATCTCTCTCAGATTTGATTTTTATCTTTTTGTCAAAAGCTTTTTGCAAATCCACCCCCGTCTGATTGGCTAAACACAAAACCACAAAAATAACATCGGCAAGCTCCTCTCCAAGATCCTTTAATTTATCTGATTCTTTTTCACTTTGCTCTCCATATATTCTGGCAATTATACGCGCAACCTCACCAACCTCCTCAGTTAGCTGAGCCATATTGGTCAATTCGTCAAAATAACGAACCCCATGTTCTTTAATCCAAATATCAACGATTTCCTGAGCTTTTTTTAATTCCATCTGTAAGCGAATTTAAAACTTTCCCACTGGTGATAAAAGTATAAATCTAAAAATCATAACATACCTTTTATTTCGTACAGATTATTTACTATTGGGCAATGGTCGTGCAAGGGTTCATTGTGTGAGTTGAAATGTATTGCTTGCATACAAATATTTAATGCCCCCAGTATATCTGCTTCCAAACTATCTCCAATCATCAAGGAGTTTTCTGGAGTCGTTTTGGTTTGGTCAAGGGCATATTCAAAAATAATCGGATTTGGTTTTTTGTAACCTACTTTCTCTGCAGTAATAATATTTTTAAAATAGTTTGCCAAGCCAGAGTTTTTGATTTTATGATGCTGTACTACTTCAAATCCATTGGTAATGACATTGAGTTGATAATTGAGTTTGAGTCCCTCCAAAAGTGAAATTGTCCCATTAAAAAGATTGGAAAAAGTGGATAGATGTAAAAGATATTTAATTGATAAATTATTAATATCATCTGAGTCAAATCTATAATCAATTGCTTCAAAACTTTCAATCAGTCTTTTATGCCGTAACTCTAGTTGAGAAATTTTATTTTCTCTGTATAGCTTCCAATATCGGTGATTAATTTGACTGTATACAGATAAAAAATCATCCAGGTTGAGTTGAATATTTAGCTCTCTAAAAATCTTCTCAAAGGTAAGTGCTGAATTTTTTTCGAAATCCCAGAGGGTGTGGTCCAAATCAAAAAAAATATCGGTAATCTGATTATTATTTAGCATGATAGCTAAGATAATTTATAAATTGATCCCGCCATAAGTTTTTCACCTTACTAGGATTTAGTATTCCATTTGAGAAAGATACACTGTGGAAAGCAGATCGGGTGGGTAGGTTTTGGTAGAGCTCCTCCAATTTTTTTAAAAGCTTTTTGAGTTGAAAACTTTCTTAATCCTTGATCCTCGGCTACAACAGGGTGAATTTTTAGCGGGGTTTGTATATCATTTTTCAAATCATAAAAGTAAAAAGGAACAGCAGTTGATGCTCTATATCCCAACTCATCTTTATAACCCATGCTATAATCCATTTTAATTTCTTGTTCCAATAACGTGTAATAGTCTGAGGCAGCACATAAAAGTCCGTAATTGAAGCGCACTTCATCCACTTTCTTATGAATCAATTTTTTAAATTGGTCACATTCTTTTGATAGGGTTTTAGTTTCCATTTGGGTGGCATAGGAGGCCAGTAGAGAAACCCTATTTAAATCGGCAATATTTTTGATTAATCTTCTAAAACTGAAGTTGTGAGTCGACACCCCTCTGTCAAAAAAAGTATTTTTAGCAAAAAGGAAAAAATAAAGTGGTTTGTTTCCAAACTTTTTGAACAATGCTTCCAACTCTTCAAAATTATTATGAGGGTCTTTTCGTAAACCCAAAAGTACCAAATATTGCTCAATAAGATCTAAAAAATTAAATTTCCAAATTGAAGTCATGGTGTCTGACAGCTTAAGTAATAAAGATTTTTTTTGGTACTGATAAGGATTGACGACAGAAATGATAGGTTGGAATTTTGGCTTTTTCCAAGACATGTGGGGGAGGTCTGAAAAAAACTCATGTAACTTATCTTTAAGTCTTATAGCCCATAGGTCAATCAGGGGTTGTTCGAGAAAATTATTTTTGGAAGCCAAACTTTGGTTAGCCAAAAAAGCCCCAAACTCATCTTTAACATGGGGCAGAAATTCTTCATATCTGCAAATCAAATAAAAAGAAGCTGCAAAAATATCGAAGGGCAACTGGGAGGGTTGACTCTTTTTGAAAAAAGCGGCAAGTCCAAACCAATTATGAATTTCGATAGGAACATCCTGAATACCCTTCTGAAAAAGTAACTCATGCGATGCTAAAAAAAATTCATTTCCCAACGGTTGATGAGTATAACTCAATTTGGGTCCAGAATGAGAAACGAATTTTTCTAAACTAGAGGTGAAACATATGGGGAGTTCTAAAATACGTATAAAGAGTTGCCTGAATACATAAGTCAATCTAGGGGTTATCTTATGCGAATAAACCAGTATCATTCAAATCAAATTTTCATATTTTAACCAAAAATAATGCTTTTCATAGACAATAAGATCATCCAAAATTATTATGTAAAAATAGGTGCAGACTTTAGAATTTTTTTTGAATAATGTCATGACATTTTTAGCTAAGTATTATGTTTACTAAAGTGTGGTTGTAAGCCAAATCATTGATATTTCAATAATTTCTATTATATTTTTTTAAGTCAAATGTTATACATTTCGTTTTAATTGACTCTTCCTTTACTCAAGTATTTTTTTCGATCAGGTGATTAAATTGGTTGAGTTATAAAATCCAAAACTCCTCATTGAATAAAATAGAAATTAATCTTGAAAAATACCGAAAGGCCAAACTTCCCAAATTAAATCATTTTTTACCGGGGAAATTCCATGGAAATGGGATGAGAGTTCTAGGGAAGCTATTATATTTTGGTTTTGACCAGTCCTACGCCCTTGAATTGTATGAGATATTGGAGGGAAATATTTTGTAAATATGATAGTCCATTTTTGATTATACAAAAACGTTAAATCAACTATAATATTTTTAATCGATGGCATCGACTTCCAATGATAATCCAATAACTATTCTACAGAAAGGTCATTAGATCCTTTTTCTTTTTATTTTTCTCAAGGATATCAAAGGAATCCCATTGATTGAGATTAAATTTGGGTGCAAATTCGAAATACTGTTCCAATTAACTTAATTTCGAAATTTGAGGTTATTAAAACTTAGATAAACGATTTTTTAAAGCCTCCAAATCTATTCCCCCATAGTTACCTGAACTCATCATTAGTAGAACTGTAGAGAAGTAATCTTGCTCCAAAAGAAAGTTTTTCAAATCTTCTGGCTTAGAGTAAACTATCAGATCGGGGTGACCTACCGCCTCAATGATTTCTAGTGGAGTGATTGAGGGTCTATTTTTAATTTTCAAAGCCTCAGGGTCATAAAAAATAATAGGTAAATCGGTTTGATTAAGTGTTTGATAATAATTGACAAGGAAAAGGGGGTCCAAACTGCTGTAAGTATGAAGCTCCAGACAAGCAATAAGTTTCAATCCTATAAATTGTGCTTTGACCGCTGCTGTGGTAGCCTTTACTTTACTAGGTGCATGTGCAAAATCCCTAAATAGGTGACTGGTCTTTCCCGTGGCCAATCGCTCCAATCGTTTTGAAGCTCCTTTAAAACCAGAGATAGCTTGATAAAAATCGTCTTCATCAATACCAATAAGTTGACAAATCCACTTAGCACCTGACAAATTTGAAAGGTTGTGTTTTCCAAATATGCTCAACGGCATGGGGCCCTCATCTGTTTCCAGATAGGTGACACCGGAAGAAATAGAATGATCTGGCAAACGGTAAGGTTCTTTTCTTACAATATTTTGGGAAACCTCAACCATTTCACGCAATTTTTCATCCTCCTGATTGTAAACCAAAACCCCTCCAGCTTTGATGGAGTATATGAATATTTCGAATTGACGATTGTAATCCGATTGAGTTTTAAAAACATTGACGTGATCCCAAGCGATTCCGCTTATCAATGCTATTTGAGGTTTGTAATGATGAAATTTGGGACTTGAATCTATAGGAGAAGACAAGTATTCATCTCCCTCCAAGACTATAAATTGATTGTTTTCGGACAAGTAAACCGAATTGTCAAAACCCTCCAGTTGGGCACCAATCATATAATCAACAGATTTTTGATGGTAGTTCAGTACATGTAATACCATTGCAGTGATGGTAGTTTTACCGTGACTGCCAGCAATTACCACTCTGGTTTTTTTTTTGGTGTAATGAGCGATGAACTCTGGATAGGAAAATAGAGGCAGTCCCATTTTTTGCGCTTTCACTAATTCTGGATTATATTTTTTGGCATGCATTCCCAAGATCACTGCATCAAGACTGGAGTTTATTTTTTCAGGAAACCAGCCCATTTCATCAGGACAAATCCCAGCCTTTTGAAGCTGACTCAGTGAAGGGTCAAAAATTGCGTCGTCACTTCCCGTTATCTGATGCCCATTTTCTTTTAGCGCAATGGCCAAGGCGTGCATAACACTTCCTCCTATGGCAATAAAATGAAAATTACTCAAGCTTTACTATATTAAATAATTCTCTAGCTTCTTCAAAGTTAGGGTTTATCTCTAGTGCTTTTTGCAATAAGGCTTGGGTTTTTTGGTACTGTTGGTTGAAAAAATAAATTTTTGATTGGTAATAATAAGCCCATTCTAAGGGGTAATTGTTTTTGAACTCATAAGATTCTATATAATGATCTAATGCCGCTTTTCCTGCCTCTGATTCAATATTGTATTCAGACGCGGCCCTACCAAGTTCAAATACTATATCTAGACGCAACTCTTTGAACCATTGCTCCTCTCCTGCAAATTGTTGTTTAAGATCATGAAATATCTCAGCGTATTTAGATTTGGAGGCTTCAAAATTATTTTTCACCCCGAACAAATAGGCCTGCATCATTTTACCTGAAATAGTATCAATATCGTTTAACTCATCGGCTTTTTGCTCTGCTAAAGCAATACTCCCTCCCAGCAGGGAGGGAATTTCAGCATACAACTTAATCAATAAATTCAATACTACCGCCATCTTGGGTTCCATCTCGTGAGCTTTGAGGACAGACTTTCTTGCTTTCATCAGAAAAGGAACTGAAAAAAATCGAGAGACTTCCAATGATTTCCTCGCAGAGGCAACACTAAGTTTAAAGTAATTTTCGGCTATGGGATTATCAATCAAAAGTTTTTCGAAATATTCAATTGCAGTAAACCAATCTTTATATTTGAAGGAAAGTTCTGCAATGGAGGCAACCACCAGTAGATTACCTTCCTCCTCCAACTTTTTATAAGATTCTAATGCTTTTATATAATTAGAATCCGCCTCGTAATCATAAGTTACAAATGGTGTTTTCACTTGTGAGAAGATCAGCATTGGAAAAACGAAAAAAATAATCGTACATTTAATTTTAATCATTTGGAGCGTTTAATTTCTTCCAAATTAAATCTTTTAAGGGAATTAAGCCCCTTTGATCTATGGCAGAAATCATACAATGAGATGTTTCACCAAAAATTTTCTCCATTTCCTTAGCGTATTCAGCTTTTAGTTCATCGTCTAGTAAATCACATTTGGATAGAGCAACTATATAATCTTTATCTATCATTTCTGGATTGTAGTTTTTTAGTTCTGTCATCAGTATGTCAAAAACTTTTTTGATATCATTGGTATCTGCAGGAATCAAAAACAATAGAACTGAATTACGCTCTATGTGTCGTAGGAAATAATGCCCCAGTCCTTTCCCTTCAGAGGCACCCTTAATGATCCCTGGAATATCTGCCATCACAAAAGATTGAAAATCACGATAGGGAACGATACCCAAATTGGGTTTGAGTGTTGTAAATTCATAATCGGCGATTTTGGGTTTGGCAGCCGTCAAGCAAGCCAATAGGGAAGATTTTCCAGCATTGGGAAAACCAACCAATCCCACATCCGCCAATACCCTTAGCTCCAGGGTAATCTTTAACTCTTGTCCCGGTATTCCAGATTGTGCATACCTTGGAGTTTGGTTGGTTGAAGATTTAAAATTCCAATTCCCCAGTCCTCCTTTTCCTCCTTCTAATACAATTATTTCTTGATCAGGTTCTAAAATTTCGAATAGGACTTCCTCGGTCTCTGAATTTTTCACAACGGTTCCCAGGGGCACATCTATGTATACATCATCTCCTTGTGCTCCGCTGCTCCTATTTTTACCACCTTCTCCTCCATGTCCTGCAATGTAATGTCTTATAAACTTAAAAGAGTATAAGGTCCACAGGTTGGTATTGGCACGGACTATAATGTGTCCACCTCTTCCACCATTTCCCCCATCAGGTCCTCCTTTGGTTATGTATTTCTCACGATGAAGGTGAACAGAACCTTTGCCTCCATTACCTGACTTAAGGTTGAGTTTAACATAATCAACAAAGTTTGCTTCGGTCATCGTTTAGATCATGCAATCGATCAATGCAGTCAATCTTTTGGTAATTTCATCAACACTTCCAAAACCATTCACACTGTGAAATTTTCCCTGAGCCGTGTAAAAATCTCTTAATAAGGCAGTTTTATTATTGTATTCTTCGAATCTTTTTCTGATTTTTTCTTCGTTCTGATCATCCACCCTACCACTTATTTTTCCTCGGGTAACCAATCTTTCCATTAACACATCTTCGTTAGCTTCTAAGGCCAAAGTCGCTGAGATTTCCATGGATTTTTCACTTAAAAAATCATCAAGAGCCTCCGCTTGTTTAGTGGTTCTGGGAAAACCATCAAATATAAATCCCTTGGCATCCGCATTTGTATCAACCGCATCCTTCAGCATATCTATGGTGACTTGATCAGGAACTAAATCCCCATTACTCATATAGGATTGTGCAAGTTGGCCCAAATTCGTTTTATTGGAAATATGGTGTCGAAATAAATCTCCGGTTGAGACGTGAAACAATTGGTATTTAGATTTCAAAAATTCAGCTTGTGTTCCTTTTCCCGCACCAGGTTTTCCGAAAAGTACAATATTAATCATCAATTTTTATTTTCACCAAAGATATCCAAATTGTATTGTTTTTTTCCAACCAAAAAAGTTATGCGTATTTTTGAAAAAAGTTTACGATGGATTTTTTTTCAACTTCGAAAACCCTGGGTATATTAGGTGGAGGGCAGTTGGGTAAAATGTTGCTCTACACAACCAGAAAATGGGACGTGAAAACCAGTGTATTAGATCCTAATGATAGTGCCCCTGCAAAGTTGGCATGTGACTACTTTAGCCAAGGGGAACTTACAGATTTTCAGACAGTATATGACTTTGGAAAAAATGTCGATGTTTTGACCATAGAAATTGAAAAAGTAAATGTGGAAGCACTTGAAAAATTGGAAAAAGAGGGCGTAAAGGTGTATCCTCAACCCCATGTGCTAAAGACCATCCAAAATAAATGCCACCAAAAAAAATTTTATAGAAGCCATAATATACCTACTGCTTCCTTTAAGGAGTTTGAAAACCTCGATCAGGTCAAAGAGTCCATAATCAAAGGAAAACTTTTTTTCCCTTTTGTATGGAAATCGGCAGAATTGGGCTATGATGGATATGGAGTCTCAATTGTTCATTCCAATAAAGAAATCGCGGGTTTATTTAATGGTCCTTGTCTAATAGAAGATTTGGTTCCCTTAGAAAAAGAATTGTCGGTCATTGTATGCCGAAGTCCCTCAGGAGAGAGAGTAAATTACCCAGTAGTCGAGTCGGAATTTCACCCTACCGCCAATCAGGTGGAATATGTTTTATGCCCCGCACAAATCTCGGAAAAAGTTACAAAAAAAGTGACAGAAGTCGCCCTGCAGACTTCAGAGGCTTATGGTCAGATCGGTTTGTTGGTTGTAGAACTGTTTCTCACCCCAGAAGGAGAGGTATTGGTCAATGAAGTAGCTCCCCGTCCACACAACACTGGTCACTTTAGTATAGAGGGATCCTACACCTGCCAATTTGAACAACACATAAGAGCAGTATTAGATTTACCGCTAGGAAAGACAAGGAGCAAATCCTCGGCTGTGATGGTCAATCTTGTAGGCAAAGAGGGGTATACGGGACCCGTGGTTTACAAAAACATAGATCAAATTTTAGCGTTTGAAGGGGTTACCCCCCATATTTATGGTAAAAAAGAAACCCGTCCTTATAGAAAAATGGGACATGTAACTATAATCCACCCTCAAATCGATACCGCCAGAAAAATTGCAAAACAAGTAAAAGAAACCTTATCAGTAATTAGCAAATAATATGGAAAAAGTTGGAATTATCATGGGGAGTGAATCGGATTTACCGGTCATGCAAGAAGCGATAGACATACTCGAAGAGTTCGAGATTAAAATAGAGGTAGACATCGTCTCTGCTCACCGCACTCCCGAAAAAATGATGGAGTATGGAAGTCAAGCCCATCAAAGGGGGCTTAAAGTAATAATTGCTGGTGCTGGAGGTGCTGCCCACCTCCCTGGGATGATAGCTGCTGTATCTCCACTTCCTGTAATCGGTGTACCCGTAAAGTCAAGCAACTCCATAGACGGTTGGGATTCTGTTTTATCCATCCTACAAATGCCTGGAGGAGTACCCGTTGCGACGGTAGCTCTCAACGGTGCTAAAAATGCAGGGATTCTAGCCGCACAAATATTAGGAACCTCAGAGCGCAAAATAATGGACAAGGTATCCAATTACAAGAAAGGACTAAAAACAAAGGTAAATATCAGCAGTAAAAAACTAAATTCTTAAGGCATTGGAAAATCCATTACTACACTCATTTGAAACGCCCTATAAATCTATACCCTTTAGTAAAATCAAGGCAGAACATTATATTCCTGCCCTAAAGGAAAACATCAAAAATGCATTACAAAACATTGATAAAGTCGCCCAACAGTCTGCTCCGCCCAGTTTTGAAAACACTATAGAAGCCTTGCAAAATGCAGGGAATCTGCTAAAACGCAACAGCTCCATACTTTTTAACCTCAACAACGCAGAAACTTCAAAAGCCATTCAAGAAGTCACACAAAAGACCTCTCCACTGCTTACCAAATTCCAAAACGATGTAAGGCTCAATCAGAATTTATTTGAACGTATCAAAACGATATACGAAAATCGGGAGGCAGAAAATTTATCCGTAGAGCAACTTACTCTTTTAAAAAAAGAATACAAAGGATTTACCAGAAATGGGGCCTTACTCAACGATTACGAAAAAGATATCCTTAGGGAAATTGATATCGAAAAAGCACAACTAAGCCTCAGTTTTGGTGAAAATGTTTTGGCGGATTCAAACAGTTTTGAACATCATATCACTGACGAAAGTCAACTCAAGGGGCTGCCTGATGAAGTAAAGGAAATTGCAGCAGAAACGGCTAAATCCAAAAACAAAGAGGGATGGATTTTTAGCTTGGATTACCCCAGTTATATCCCACTAATGACCTATGCAGAAGACAGGACACTGAGACAAAAAATGAGTAACGCTTTTGGTCGGAGGGGCTTTCAAGATAATGAACAGAATAACACCGCAATCATACTACGGTTAATTGAACTCAGAAAGAAAAGAGCCAAATTACTTGGCTATGAATCCCACGCAGCTTTTGTGTTGGAGGAACGCATGGCGACCTCCGAGAGAAATGTAAAAAGCTTTTTAGAGGATTTGTATGAAAAAGCATACCCATGCGCACAAAGCGAGTGGAAGGAAATGGAAAAATTTGCTATAGATAATCTAGGACTTTCAGTCATCGAAAAATGGGATACTGCCTATGTTTCAGAAAAACTAAAACTGGCAAAACTGGATTTGGATGAGCAAAAACTAAAACCCTATTTCTCATTGGAAAATGTCAAAGCAGGAGTCTTTGATATTGCTGGTAGATTGTACGGACTTAGCTTTAAAAAAAATACAGCTATCGAAGGCTATCATCCCGAAGTAGAGGTGTATGAAGTCTATAACCGTGTAGGGATTTTTTACGCCCTATTGTACACCGATTTTTTTCCAAGACCCGGGAAAAGAAACGGGGCATGGATGACCTCCTTCCGCGGACAGAAAGCAGGACAGCGGCCCCATATTTCTATTGTTTGTAACTTTTCTAAACCCACCACCAGAACCCCTTCCCTACTTACCTTCCAAGAGGTAACGACTCTCTTCCACGAGTTTGGGCATGCTCTACACGGGATTTTAGCAAATACTACCTATGAGGGGTTGAGTGGCACCAATGTGTTTTGGGATTTTGTTGAATTACCCAGCCAGATTATGGAAAACTGGTGCTATGAAAAAGATGCCCTTAAGCTTTTTGCTAGACATTATGAGACTGATGAGCTCATTCCCATCGAATATATCTATAAAATCAAAGAAATAGCCCACTTCCAACAAGGTTTACAGACCTTAAGACAATTGGGCTTTGGGTTTTTGGACTTGTCCTACCATAGTAATATGGCCACAGAAATTAAAAACATAAAGGCCCATGAAAGTCAAATTTTGAAACGAGTACAGTTTTTAAAAGACTATCCCGATAGTTGCAGTAGCACTGCCTTTTCACATATTTTTCAAGGAGGTTACTCCGCAGGCTATTATAGCTATAAATGGTCAGAGGTATTAGATGCCGACGCTTTTGAACTGTTTCTGGAAAAAGGTATTTTTGATCCTAAAACTGCCAAATCTTTTGAGGATAATATCCTCTCAAAAGGTGGAACCGAGCATCCAATGACTCTATATAGAAGGTTTAGAGGAAAGGCCCCCGATCCCAAAGCATTACTTAAAAGAGCGAGATTGGTGGATTAGTAGATTCCGAATGCTTATTTCTAAGCTTGGTAAAGCACGAATAAAGTTATTGGGGAAAATTCTAAAGCCTTGGTCAAGGCCAGTAGAAAATTGATTCGGATATTTAATATTACCCGTTCGATTCTTACTATTTTGACTTTGAGGAATATCTGAGACATCTCTCAATTCATATCTAGTCATGTTTTTTGATTAAGCAGCCTATTTAGCTGCCTTCCAAAATTCCACTTTCATAGCCACCAAACCGTTATTTAAAAAATCATATACCAAAAACCCTACTCCTTTTTCCAATTTAAAAAGCCGCCCTCTAGGTCATAGATTTTTTGAAATCCAAAGGAAACCATCACTTGAGCGGCATAAAGGCTTCTTCTACCCGAGCGACAATAAACCAATAGGGTATCCGACGGGGAAAATTTTTGAATTGCTATTATAAAGGTATCGTCTTTTACATTAATATTTTGCGCTCCTTGAATATGTCCTTCTTCAAACTCTTCTGGAGTTCTTACGTCAAGTATGGTATAGCCCTGTGCAATCAGAGCTTGGTATTCCAATTTTTTGAGTACCTCAACCTTTGGCGGCTGCAAGAAAAAGAAAAATACCAATAAAAATTCTCTCATTATATAAGATTATGCCTTAAAACTAACCATAAAATTGGAATTCCTTCTACCCAAAAGCTGCTAAAATATTTGGATTGTTCTCCTTTTGAAGTCAATAATGCAGCCATCAAGAGCAATACTATAAATGTATTGAGCACAGTATATTCTGATGTAAGGAAGTAGCCTTCCAACACCATAAAAGATACAAGTAAGATCACGCCAAACATTTTTGTTTTGGGGATACCCCATTTTTGGGGCCAGGTTGATAAATGGGGGTCGTCCATTTTAAGATCTCTAATTTCAAAAGGAAGTGTGGCAACCAGCACAAAAAGGTAACGCTGAAGGGTATAAAAGCAAGACCACTCGGTAAGCGGTATATCGGCAATACTCAGTGGTAAAAAAACTGTGGTAATTACCCAGCTAAGTGCAACCAAGTGAATTTTGAATCCCCTGAATCCCCTAAAATTAATTTTTAATCCAGGTAATGGCAAACAGTAAATCAATACCAATACAAGAGTCAAAAAAAGTAGTAACTGACTGTATAAAGGCATAAAAAAAAAACAAGCGAGAAACAGAAGTGCAGATATTAAGAGGAATCCTAATAAAATAGAAAAACCCTTAATTTTGATTTCTTTCTTATGGATAAGAAAACGATGAAATTTGATAAAGTTATAGCCCAAAAAAGTAGCGGTAAAGCAGATAATCCGATCGGAATTAGTCAGTAAAAAATGAAAATCCAGAGCGGTAATTTGGGCGAGTGCCAATACAGCTAAACCCACGTGAAAGTTGAATTTAATATAGCTCTCAAATACCTTACTTAACCATCTCACATGACAAAAGTATCTGTAAACTGTTAATAACTAGGATTTTTGTTCAAAAAAAATGGAGAAATCAATTTAAGGGGGTCAAAAAGAGCTGGATCTAAATGCTAATTTTGTTCAAATCATCAATGTCATGCAATCAGATAAATTTGCTTTACGCCACATAGGCCCAAATGAGGAGGAAATCACAAAAATGCTAGCTGCCTTGGAAGTAGATTCCCTTGAGGGACTCCTTTCAGAAACCCTACCAGAGGAAATCAGACTGCCACAACAGTTGACCCTTCGGGAGGGAATTAGCGAGTACAGATTTCTCAATAATCTACGGGCTCTTTCTAATGAAAATAAATTGTTCGAAACTTATATTGGTTTGGGTTACAACCCAACAGTTACACCGGCTGTAATTCAGCGGAATATAATGGAAAATCCTGGTTGGTACACCGCCTACACCCCCTATCAGGCAGAAATTGCCCAAGGGAGACTGGAGGCGCTGTTTAATTTTCAGAGTATGGTTTGCGATCTTACTGGGATGGAACTTGCTAATGCATCTTTGTTAGATGAAGCGACAGCGGTTGCAGAGGCCATGTCATTATGTTATTTGGTACGTTCAAAAGATCAAAAAAAAGTGAAAGCTAATAAGCTTTTTGTGTCAGATGATATTCTCCCACAGTCTTTGGCGGTATTAAAAACCAGAGCCTTACCACTGGGTGTAGAATTGGTAGAAGACAATGCCGAAAAGATAGAATTTGACGCCTCTTTTTTTGGAGCTATTTTTCAATATCCAAGTAAAGACGGTGCCATCACAGACCTGCCTAAATTGGTGAATAAAGCCAAAGCTTTTGAACTGAAAACCATAGTAGCGGCAGATCTGCTGAGTCTTACCCTATTGGAAGCTCCAGGTAGTTATGATGTGGATGTTGTGGTAGGCACCACCCAGCGTTTTGGTATTCCACTGGGTTATGGTGGGCCGCATGCGGCCTACTTTGCAACCAAAGTTGACTACAAGAGAAACATCCCCGGGAGGATCATCGGACAAACCCGAGATCAGGATGATAACCGAGCTTTTCGGATGGCTCTTCAAACCCGAGAGCAACACATCAAAAGAGACAGAGCAACTTCCAATATCTGTACCGCTCAGGTTTTACTGGCGGTAATGGCGGGAATGTATGCGGTATATCATGGTCCTAAAGGATTAAAAAGAATTGCCAAAAGGATACATTTAAACGCTGCCAAACTTGAAAAAAAATTAATGGAATTGGGATTGACCCAACTCAATACCTATTATTTTGATACTCTGAGAATTAGAATCAATGCTGCCGCTGTAAAAGCCAAAGCAGAAGAAAATGAAATCAATTTCAACTATATCGACGAGGAAACAGTAGCGATTGCTATCAACGAAACCACAGATGAAGTAGCGCTTTTAAAAGTGCTGAATGTCTTTGAAAAGGTCGTTCATCAAAAAAACATTAATGGAAAAGTAAAAATTGAAAATCACCGCTATCCACTTGATCAAAAGAGAAGGAGTCCTTACCTAGAAAATAAAATTTTCAATTCTTTCCACTCTGAAACCGGTATGATGCGCTACATAAAAAGTTTGGAGCGCAAGGATTTGGCCTTAAACCATTCAATGATTTCCTTGGGTTCTTGTACAATGAAACTGAATGCAGCAGCAGAGATGTTGCCTTTAAGCTGGCACAGATGGTCGAATGTCCATCCTTTTGTTCCTTTATATCAGGCCAAAGGTTACCAAAAGATGCTGCAAAGATTGGAAAATCAACTTACAGAGATTACAGGATTCAATGCTACCTCTTTACAACCTAACTCAGGTGCGCAAGGAGAATATTCTGGGCTTATGGCGATCCGAGCCTATCACGAATCCAGAAACGACACAAATCGAAATATTTGTTTGATTCCTTCTTCCGCTCACGGGACAAATCCAGCCTCGGCTGTAATGGCGGGTATGAAAGTAGTGGTCGTAAAAACAGATGAACTGGGGAATATTGATTGGGTAGATTTTTTGGAGAAAACAGAAGAGAATCGAGAGCATTTGGCCGCTTTGATGATAACTTATCCTTCTACTCATGGTGTTTTTGAAGCAAACATCAAAGACATTACATCCAAAATCCATGAATGTGGAGGACAGGTGTATATGGACGGTGCCAATATGAATGCGCAGGTTGGACTGACAAGCCCCAAACAAATTGGTGCGGATGTTTGCCATTTAAACTTGCATAAAACATTTGCTATTCCACATGGTGGGGGAGGCCCAGGAGTAGGTCCCATTTGTGTGGCGGAGCACCTGTCGCCTTTTCTGCCCCAACACCCTCTGGTGAGCACGGGAGGAACCAATTCAAAAGATACCATTTCCGCTGCCCCATGGGGATCGGCATTGGCGTGTTTGATTTCCTACGGTTATATTGAAATGCTGGGCGGTAGCGGATTGACAAAAGCAACGGAAATAGCAATTCTCAATGCCAATTACATCAGCAAAAGACTTGAAGGAGCCTATGATATTTTATACACAGGAAATAAGGGAAGGACAGCTCATGAGTTAATCATTGACTGCCGTCCTTTTAAGAAGTTTAAAATCGAAGTGGTTGACATCGCCAAACGTTTAATTGATTATGGATTTCATGCCCCTACGGTTTCCTTTCCTGTGGCAGGAACCATGATGATTGAACCTACAGAAAGTGAAAACCTTGAAGAAATAGACCGTTTCTGTGATGCGATGATTTCCATTAGGATGGAGATCAATTCTGGTGAAGAAACCAACATAGCAATACTAAAAAATGCCCCTCATACTCTTGAGATGGTTACAAATGATAAATGGGAGTTTCCCTATTCTAGAAAGAAAGCAGCCTATCCATTACCTTTTGTTGTAAACAATAAGTTCTGGCCTTCAGTGAGAAGAGTGGATGAAGCCTTTGGAGATCGTAATTTGGTTTGTAATTGTTCATCCATAGAAAATTACGTAAGCGTTTAATTTATTGGGTTTTTTACTTAATTGCTTTACGATATTAACCCTACCCTATGATTTGGGTGTCATACGCTTTTTTTCAATTTTTAAAAATATCAACAATAATAAAGTACTATTGTAATGGTATTATGAGTTATAAAATCACTGGAAGCGGGAGTTTTATTCCCTCCATTGTTCAGCAAAACAGTGCTTTCTTAGGACGTTCTTTTTTGGACAACCAAGGAGAAGCCTTCGGTGTGGACAATGAAACCATTATTGATAAATTTAACTCAATTACAGGAATTGAGGAGCGTAAGTATATTGCTCCTGAATTAAAAACTTCGGACATCGCTCATTTCGCAGCACAAAAAGCTATAAAAGATGCCCAAGTTGATCCAGAAACCATTGATTACATCATTGTAGCTCACAATTTCGGAGACATTACTAAGGAGAGCAAGCAAATCGATACCTTGCCCAGTCTGGCCTCTAGAGTTAAAACCAAGTTGAAAATCCAAAACCCCAAATGTGTTGCTTACGATCTTTTGTTTGGTTGCCCAGGATGGGTAGAGGCATTGATCCAAGCCCAAGCTTATATCAAAGCAGGAATGGCCAAAAAGTGTTTGGTTATTGGTGCAGATGCACTTTCTAGGGTTGTCGATCTTCATGACCGTGATTCTATGATCTATGCAGATGGAGCAGGCGCTACCCTACTAGAAAAATCAGGACAAGAAGGAGGGATTTTATCCCACTGCACTTTGACCTATACCGCCAATAATGAAGCAGATTATATTTTTTATGGACAATCCTATAACAAGAAGAAATTAAATGGCGATAAGTTCATTAAGATGCAGGGTAGAAAGGTTTATGAATTTGCTTTGAACAAAGTACCTGCTGCCATGAAACATTGTCTTGAGAAGGCCAATATTGATATTGAAAACCTAAAAAAAATATTCATCCACCAAGCCAATAGAAAAATGGATGAATCCATTGTAAATCGTTTTTACAGACTTTATAAAAAATCCATGCCCGAGGAAATTCTCCCAATGAATATTGAAGAGTTTGGAAATAGCTCAGTAGCCACCGTCCCCACCCTATTTGATTTAGTAGTCAAATATAACTACAAGGGTCATTCCATTAAGAAGGGAGATATCATTCTTTTTGCCAGTGTTGGCGCGGGAATGAATATCAATGCTATAACCTATCAGATATAATTTTCAGTTGTAATTGAAGGGCCCATTTTTTATGGGTTAATTGTTTAAATTTGTAATGATGGTTATACTTCAAGACATTGGCACTTATTTTATAATGCTTTCTAAAGTATTCAGACGTTTTACGCGTTGGAGTTTAATGAAAGAGCTTATCATCAAAGAATTAGACTCATTGATCGTTGGGTCAATGGGTATTGTGGCTTTTATTTCCTTCTTTGTAGGGGGAGTCGTTGCAATACAAACCGCATTGAATCTTAGCAACCCACTTTTGCCTAAAAATTTGATTGGTTTCGCCACCCGTCAATCGGTAATATTGGAATTCGCTCCCACCTTTATATCGATAATCATGGCGGGAAAAGTTGGCTCTTATATAACTTCCAGTCTTGGAACCATGAAGGTAACGGAACAAATTGATGCCCTGCAAGTAATGGGAATCAATACTTATAATTATCTGATTTTCCCAAAAATTATCGCCATGCTATTTTACCCTTTTGTGATTACCATTTCCATGTTTTTGGGAATTTTTGGAGGATATATTGCGTCTATTTATGGAGATTTTTGTTCTAGTGCTGATTTTATAGAGGGCATACAAATGGAATTCATTCCTTATCACGTTAAATATGCTTTTTTAAAAACAGGATTTTTTGCTTTTATTCTTGCCACAATTCCCTCCTATCATGGATATTTCCTAAAAGGCGGGGCTTTGGAAGTAGGAAAGGCTAGTACCACCTCTTTTGTATGGACTAGTGTTATAATCATCGTTACCAATTACATCATTACCCAATTATTACTCACCTAATGATCGTTGTAGATAAACTTAGTAAATCATTTGATGGAGTTAGTGTACTTTCAGGCGTTTCAACGCAGTTTGAAAAGGGAAAGACCAATCTAATAATCGGTCAAAGTGGATCAGGTAAAACAGTTTTACTTAAATGTATACTTGGACTCTACGGGATTGACAGAGGAAATATTTTTTTTGAAGATCGTTGTCTCCAAGAAATGAGTACCAAGGAAAGAAGTATTCTACGTCAGGAAATGGGTATGGTTTTTCAGGGTAGTGCCTTATTTGACTCTATGACAGTAGATGAAAACATCATGTTTCCCATGCGAATGTTAACCCATAAAAGCTCGGAGGAAATGCTTTCTCGAGCCAATGAAGTTATCAATAGGGTGAATCTGGTTAACGCCAACAAAAAGTTACCCTCAGAAATTTCTGGAGGGATGCAAAAAAGGGTTGCAATTGCAAGGGCGATTGTGATGAATCCAAAATTTCTGTTTTGTGACGAACCCAACTCTGGTTTGGACCCTAGAACCTCAACTTTAATTGACAACTTAATTCAAGAGATTACTAAAGAATATGAGATCACCACTGTGATCAACACGCACGATATGAATTCGGTAATGGAAATTGGTGAGAAAGTATTGTTTTTAGAAAATGGCCACAAAGGCTGGGAGGGAACGAACAAAGAAGTCTTTAAGACAGAAAACGAAAGTGTCGGGAATTTTATCTATTCCTCCAATCTATTCAAAAAAGTAAGAAAAGTATATCAGGATGAAAACTAGTTTTTCTTTTTACTGAATTTCTTCAGCGCATCCTTAGCAATTTCTTTTACCTCTTGATTTTTGTCCATTGGACAAATCATCAGAACATCTTTAGTATCGACAATGATATAATTCTCAAGACTTGAAATCACGACTTTTTTCTCGGAATTAGTTTTAATGAGATTACCAACAGAGTCAACACTATATAAAACTGCATTGACCACAGCGTTTTTTGATTCATCTTTGTATTGACAATCATAAATTGATTTCCAACTTCCCAGATCATTCCAATCAAAACGTGCGGGTATCAGATATATATAATTAGATTTTTCCATTAAAGCATAATCAATCGAAATATTCTCTGCAAGTGGGTAGTTTTGGGTGACAAATTCCTCCTCTGAATCAGTATTCAAATAGTCAAAACCTTTATTAAATAATTCGTAAAGTGCTGGAGCATGCTCTTTAAAGCCATTGAGCAATGCAGAGGTAGACCATACAAAAATTCCCGAATTCCAAAAATAATTTCTAGCAGCAATAAATTTTTGTGCAGTTGGAAAGTCAGGTTTTTCGGTAAACTCCATTACTGATTTAAAACGAGACGCATTTGGATTTTTATCAATGGCAATATAGCCAAAACCCGTAGCTGGATAATCTGGTTGTATACCAAAAGTTATCAGATTTTTTTTATCGGCGGCCTCTAAGGCCAATTCGACATCCTCTTGAAATATCTTTTCGTCTTTAATAATATGATCGCTTGGAGAGATTACAATTTTAGCTTTAGGGTTTATTTTTTTGATTTTCAGACTCGCTATCAATATACAGGGAGCGGTATTACGACGATTGGGTTCAAGGACAACTTGCTCTAAAGTTAATTTATCTCCTAATTGATCCATGATAATTTCTTTGTATTGGGTTTGGCTAACAATAAAAATATTTTCAGAGGGAATGAAATTTTCCAATCGACAAAAGGTACTTTGTAAAAGCGAAATTCCATCACCAGTCATATCGTGGAATTGCTTTGGGAATTCAGGAGTACTTGAAGGCCAGAATCTGGAACCTATTCCACCTGCCATAATGATTGCAAAGTGATTTTTTGACATCTTACTATATTTTATTTACCTGAGCATGAGGGGAGAAAAGATAAAGCCTTTGGGTTCCAAGTTCTTTGCACTCGAATAATTTAACACGCTTTTTTCCTAGGATAAATTTTCTCCCATTGTGAGTTTCAAAAACTGTTCCCTTTTCTAATTCAAAAATATAGCTTTTTTCATTCTCAGAATCAAATTTATTCAATGCAACGACCAATTTCGAATCGGTATCAGAAGAGGCCTTGGGGTTTATGAAATGTAATTGTAATTTTTTTAATAATTCCTCGGGAAAAATATCGGGGGTAAGAAAAGGCATCATTATATTTTTATAATTTATTTTCCACTCCTTTCCATGGGGTTTGATTGTCCTACCAAAATCCTTGAAAGTGACTAGATGAGCAATTTCGTGAAGTGTAGTAATTAGAAATCGATAGGGATTAGTCATTTGATTCACCGTAATTTGGTGCTCACCGTTAGTTAAGGCTCTAAAATCTCCGTGTTTAGTATGGCGTTTTCGTGTAATAACTATATTAACCTTCCACCGAAGAAGGTATTGGGTTAATAAAGGAAGGGATTTTACAGGGACAAAATTTTCAATGGTACTTATGGTATCCTTCATTTTGACTAGGGTGTAGAGGAAGAAATAGGCAGTATTTTTCCGTTATAGAACTGGTTTCCTGTCAATGCAAAGTTAATTATATATAATGCCATTTGAGCAGCACTTACTGGTGCTTGATATCCTGGGAAAGCTTCTTCCAACATTTCTGTCTTAACCGCGCCCAATGCCAACGCATTAAATGATGGACCACTCTCTTTGAATTCCTCTGCCAAAAGTTCAGTCAAAATTACTAAAGCACCTTTGCTACTGCTGTAGGCTGAAAGTCCAGGAAATTTTGTACTGCCTTGAACTCCTCCCATACTGGTGATGTTGATTACATGTCCTGTGGAATCAATTAATGGTAATATCAAACGAGTTAATGTAGCAACAGCAAAAACATTTACTTTGTAAACCTCTTCAAACTCTACTGAAGATATCTCCAGAAAAGGTTTATTGACCAAACTCCCTGCATTGTTTATCAAAATATCAATAGTATGAAAATTATCGCCTATTTCCTTGACAAATGCAATTACATCTGACTCTATGGAAAGGTCTATCGCAAAGGGGTAGATGTTTTCTATACCTTCAAGAGGTTTTATATTTCTAGAAACTGCCAGTACCTTGTGACCAATTGCAGCTGCTTGTTTGCAAATTTCAAAGCCCACTCCCCTACTGGCACCTGTTACAAGAAGGATTTTCATTCTTTTATATTTTAATAGGTATGTTTTAAATTCCTGATTTAGGAAACCAGGAGTCGAATTGGGTTTTCGATGAAAAGTCTTAACGTCTGCAAAAACTGAGCTCCTGTAGCACCATCCACCGTTCTGTGATCACAAGCCAAAGTGAGCTTCATTGTGTTACCCACAACAATTGTTTCTTCCTTCACTACTGGCTTTTTGTCAATTGCTCCTACGGATAGAATAGCTGAGTTGGGTTGGTTGATGATAGAGGTGAACTCTTGAATCCCAAACATTCCCAAATTAGATACAGTAAAGGTACTTCCATCCATTTCTGCAGGAGTTAATTTTTTTTCTCTTGCTCTGAGTGCGTAATCTTTTACAGTTACTCCTATTTCTCTTAAATCCAACTCATCTGTAAATTTAACAACTGGTACAACAAGACCGTCTTCGACGGCAACCGCTACCCCTAGATGGACATGATGATTTTGAATAATTTTATCATCGAACCACTGAGAATTGACTTGAGGGTGCTCTTTTAACGCCAAAGCTACAGCTTTCATAACTATATCATTAAAAGATATTTTTGTTTCTGGCAGAGTATTGAATTGCTGTCTAAATGCAATTGCATTATCCATATCCAACTCTACTCCCAAATAGTAGTGAGGAGCGGAAAACTTAGATGCGGACAACCTTTTGGCAATGGCCTTTCTCATATTACTGTTGGCCAATTCTGTTCCACTTTCAATACCAGTGGGCCCAGAGGCAGCTTTAAAGCTTCTTACCGAACCTTTGAAATTTTCAATATCGCGTTTGATAATTCTCCCCCCATCACCGGAGCCTTGGATTTGTTCAAGGCTAATACCTTTCTCCTCAGCAAGTTTTTTGGCGAGGGGTGAAGCGATTAATCTACCATTATGATTTGCATTGTTTACAAAAGCACTCACTACTGGAGAAGTAAAGGATGGTTTAGATGTTTGTTTTTCTTCAGGAACCATGGGAGCGAGTGCTTCAGTCTTGACTTCTTCTTTTTTTACGGTTTCAGGTTTAGTAGTTTGAATAGCTGCTTTCACAATCGCAGGGTCTATTCCCTCTTTACCAATGGCGGCTAAAACAGAGTCTACTTCAGCAGATTCACCTTCCTGAAGACCGATGTAAAGGAGAGTTCCTGTATAAAAAGATTCAAACTCCATGGTGGCTTTATCGGTTTCTATTTCGGCCAAAATATCCCCTTCATTGACTGTATCACCAACCTTTTTATTCCATTTGGCTACTGTTCCTTCTTCCATTGTATCGCTAAGTCGAGGCATACTAATAACCTCTACCCCTTCTGGCATTATGGTTTTTTCATCACTGGTTTCTGATAAAGCGGCTGGAGTCTCAGAATTTTTTGGGGCTGGGGAATCTGTGGATTCTCCTTTTGCAGTTCCTGCTGTATCAGCCATACCAATCATATCCTTGATATCTTCACCTTTATAACCTATAATTGCCAACAAAGAATCAACAGGAGCAGTTCCTCCTTCTTCAATTCCAATGTGAAGCAATTCCCCTTCTTGAAATGACTCAAATTCCATGGTGGCCTTATCTGTTTCGATCTCAGCGAGGATATCACCTTCTCTAATCGTATCACCAACCTTCTTATACCATTTGGCTACGGTACCCTCTTCCATAGTGTCACTCAAACGAGGCATATTTATTAGCTCTGCCATTCTAGTCCAATTTATGCTTTAAGAAAGGATAATCTTCTTGTTCGTAAACCGCATCATACATAACTGATTTATCAGGAAAGGGTGATCCCTCGGCAAATTTTTCACATTCTGTCACTGCTGCTTTTACCTTAGCGTCTATTTCGCCGAGCTGTTCATTAGTTGCGTACTTATTTTTCAGTATGATTTCCTTGACTTGGGAGATAGGATCAATTTTTCTGTACTCTTCTACCTCTTCTTTTGTTCGATATTTTTGGGCATCAGACATGGAGTGCCCCCTGTATCTATAAGTCTTCATTTCGAGAAAGGAAGGGCCTTTACCATTTCTTGCGTGATTGATAGCTTTGTCCAAACCTTTGGCTACTGCAACTGGGTCCATCCCGTCAACAGGACCGCATGGCATTTCGTAACCCAATCCTAATTTCCAAATTTCCTGATGACTTGCCGTTCTAGCTACTGAGGTTCCCATGGCATAACCGTTATTCTCAACCACAAAAACAACAGGCAGTTGCCATAAAGTGGCAAGGTTAAGGGTTTCGTGAAGTGAGCCTTGCCTCACTGCACCGTCACCCATAAAGCAAAGGGTAACATTATCCCTATTGAAATACTTATCTCCAAATGCCATACCAGCACCTAGTGGGATTTGCCCCCCTACGATTCCGTGACCTCCGTGAAATTTATGCTCCTTAGAAAAAATATGCATGGAACCTCCCAAACCCATGGATGTTCCTGTAGATTTTCCAAACAACTCTGCCATCACACGTTTAGGGTCAACTCCCATACCAATAGGTTGGACATGATTTCTGTAGGCAGTTATCATTCTGTCTTTACCCAATTCCATAACATGGAGTGCTCCTGCAAGTATAGCCTCTTGACCATTGTAAAGATGGAGAAAACCTCTAACTTTTTGTTGAATATAAACAGCAGCTAATTTATCCTCAAATTTGCGCCAAAAGAACATCTCTTCATACCATTTGAGATAGGTAGCCTTTGTTATTTTTTTCATTAAATAGTATAGATTATCAATTAAACTTCTTTTCAAAATTACTGAATTATGTCCTTTTGATAAAACTAAATCAATGAAATTGATTCATAAAATTTATTCGGAAACATATGCTGGCACTTCTTCTACTTCTGAACCCTTACTAAAACCATCAAAATTAAAACTGAGAGAGAATCTCAGTGTATTTTCTAGAGGATTTCTGATTTTTGAAGTGGAGGACAAATAAGAGATATCGATAGTTATTCCATTTAGCTCCAGCCCTGCTCCGAAAGTCATGTATCGGCGAGAACCCTTTTCTTCGCTTTCATTAAAATATCCCGTTCTTATGGCCAACGTCTCAGCGAAAGTATATTCAAATCCCAATGCCCATGTTATTTCTTTTAACTCTTCTTTTATCCCCCCCGGGGCATCATTAAATGACCTGAATATTCCATTCAAGAAATTGATGTCAGGTTGGCGGTATCCCTGAGGTTGATTTTTATTATCTAAAAAGATCACTGGTGTAGGAACCAAAAGCTTTGAGAATTCCAAATATACCCCAAGGATATTGAATTTGTCAAAAATTAAATCCATACCAGTACCCACTCTGAGGTTGGTTGGTATAAAATCCATTTGACCTCCTTCATCATATTTGAGTCTCGGTCCTATATTTGAAATATTGAATCCCGCTCTGGCCAATCCATCGAATTTTCCCATATCAAAATTTAAACTTTGGTAAAATCCTGAAATATCTACTCCTAAAGTATTTGCAGATGTAGCATCCATATCGGTGTGAATTTTTAAATCAGATCTTAAAAACCTTCCAGCTACTGACATTGCAAAACGCTCACTTAATTTCAATGAATATGAGAGGTCAAGTGTAATTTCATTTGGTCTTTTTGATCCTTGGTCGATAATGGTTCCAGCCATAATATTATTGAACTGCACATTTCCATAACTGAAATATTTGAGACTAGTTGCCCATGCACTTCTTTCGTTAATTTTATTGAAATAAGTCAAGCTCCCCAAGAAAATATCATCGACCAATTGTCTTAAATAGGGGGTGTAACTCAACCCAAGTCCACTGTTACTCTGGGAAAAGGCATATTTAGCTGGGTTCCATTGCTGTGCATATGAGTCGGGGGAGGTGGCAACACCTAGCTCACCCATCCCTGCTGCTCTCGCATCGGGGGTAATCAATAGAAAAGGTACACCTGTAGTTATGATTCGATCCTGCCCATTTGCTTGGGTGACTAAAAAAAGAACAGTAAAAATCGGAATTAATGGGCGCATTAAATTCATGTTTTTTCTTTTTCAATCTATAACGTAACAACAAAACATTTGTTGTATGTCAATGGTCAGTAGTTATTAATAACTTTAAAAAATAGATTTTAATCTACATGATATAATATATTCTCTTTTGTAACGTTATTCTATGATAAATGCATAATGTATTAATTGATGATTAACATTAAGACCTATATAATTAGTATATTGCTTTTAAATTAGACATCCTGATCCTATGAAAATTAATTTTTTAAAAGAAACGATTTTTGTTACCACAATTACATTGCTTGTATTGTCTTGTGGAGGGAGAAATAATATGTCCAGAGCTACTGGATGGGGAATCAACTCAAAAGATGGAGGTTTTCAATATAACATTGAATTTGAGGACCAAGAGAATGGTCCTGGTTTAGTGTTTATTGAAGGTGGAACTTACACTAAGGGACAAGTACAAGACGACGTCTTACACGACTGGAATAATACTCCCACCAAACAGCACGTAATGTCCTTTTACATTGATGAAACAGAAGTTACTAACCTAATGTATATGGAATATTTGGATTGGTTGGAAACTGTATTTCCTTTGAGCGAACCTACATATCGTCAGATCTATGAAGGTGCTTTACCCGATACACTAGTATGGCGCAACACTTTGGGTTACATGGAAGAATTAACTACAAATTACCTCAGGCATCCCGCTTATTCAGAATATCCTGTAGTTGGAATCAACTGGTTGCAAGCAGTACAATTCTCTGAATGGAGAACCAATAGGGTTAATGAGTTCATTCTTGAAAGAGAATCTTATGTCCAAAAAAATATTCGATACAGTGAAAATGACGGGGGAGTTGTGAACTCTAATAGTACTTTTAGTACCGATGCTTACCTGAAAAGACCCGAAACTTCTTATGGTGGATTGATGGCTTCAGATAGTTTGATGGGCAAAAGCGGTACCGTAAAAAAGGATACTGCTACTGTAAATGTATACGCGGGTATTGATAAAGGGGTATTACTTCCCTCCTACAGATTACCTACAGAGGCGGAATGGGAATACGCAGCACTAGCGCTTGTAGGCGATAGAGAATACAATACCTACCGAGGAAAGAAAAAATATCCATGGTCTGGTGAATATACTCGATCAGATGAAAGAAGAAGTGAAGGGGATCAATTAGCGAATTTTAAATTTGGAAAAGGAGACTATGGAGGAATCGCGGGTTGGTCAGATGACGGAGGTGATATTACAGTTCAGGTGAAAAGCTATCCTCCCAATGACTTTGGTGTATATGATATGGCAGGAAATGTTGCTGAATGGGTATCAGATGTTTATAGACCTATCATTGACGACGAAGCCAATGACTTTAATTATTACAGAGGTAATATTTATCTCAAAAATGCCATAGGTGAAGATGGGAAAGCGACCATCCTCTCACCAGATGAGTTGGTCTATGATACATTACCCAATGGAAAAGTTATGTTAAAAAGACTTCCAGGTGATTTGGATAAAGTTCCAATTGATGAGGAAGAAACCTTCTTGAGACAAAATTTCTCTGAAAGTGACAACCGAAACTTTAGAGATGGTGACAAAGAATCAACAAGAAATTTTGCTAGCTTCAATAACTCAGATGATGACAATCCCAATAAAAGGCCTGAAACAACCGGTATGTATGATGCACCAACCCATCCAAAGGTAACTCTTGACGATGAGGGAAATATCATCAGGGCTATTGATAAATCTGAACGAAGAACTTCACTTATTACAGATGAAGTAAGGGTTTTCAAAGGGGGGTCTTGGAAGGATCGAGCTTATTGGCTAGACCCTGCCCAACGAAGGTATCTTCCACAATATATTGCTACAGATTATATTGGCTTTAGATGTGCTATGTCGAGACTTGGACAAAAAAGCAGAATTAAAAAGACCGCAAGACATAAACGCGGCAGATAATCATATTAAGGCATCAATAGATGCCTTTTTTTTATGAATTTAAAACAACTCCACGATTATTTTAAAGATTCCTCAGGAGTGGTAACAGACAGTCGTGAACTAACACAGGACTCTTTCTTTATCTCCCTCAAAGGAGAAAATTTCGACGGAAATCAGTTTGCAAAAATGGCACTTGAAAGTGGAGCTAAATATGCATTAGTCGACCGACCTGAAATTGCAAAAGAAAACAATCGTTTGATCCTTGTAAATGATACAACGCAGACACTTCAAGAACTTGCTCAATATCACAGAAAAAGCCTTAAAGCTAAAATCATTGCAATAACGGGTAGTAATGGTAAAACCACTACCAAGGAATTGATAAAAAGTGTATTGTCTCAAAAATTTAAAACACAAGCTACAAAAGGTAATTTTAATAACCATATAGGGGTGCCTTTGACACTTCTCAATTTTGATGAAAACACCGATATTGGAATTGTAGAAATGGGAGCCAATCACCAAAAAGAAATTGATTTTTTGTGTCAGCTTGCACAACCTGAAATTGGCTTGATTACTAACTTTGGTGAAGCTCATTTGGAGGGATTTGGCGGATTGGAGGGAGTAATTAAAGGTAAATGTGAATTGTATGAGTATCTCTCTGAAACTAAAGGAATTATTATTTTAAATACAGATGACTTAATACAAAAGAAATGGCAATTTTATAGTCCTCATTTTACTTTTGGTGAAAATACTGAGGCTGAATGCCATCTTGAATATTTAAAAAGAAAGTCTCTACCTCTGACAATCCGAACAGAAGGCAAAAACATAAAAAGTCAATTATATGGAGAATATAATTATACTAATCTAGGGGTGGCAATTGCCTTAGGCAAGTTTTTTGGTTTGACTTTTGAACAAATAAAATTGGGTATTTCTTGTTATAAGCCTAATAATAATCGATCGCAAATCATTCAAAGAGGAAGTAATACAATCATTTTAGATGCCTATAATGCCAACCCTACAAGTATGCGTGCTTCTATTAACTCTTTTGAAAATAACAGAAAAAAAAAGAGGAGTAGTAATTTTGGGAGATATGTTTGAATTGGGAAAATATACTGAGGAGGCACATCAAAAAGTACTGAATCAACTAATTTCAACAGATATAGACGAAATACTCTTGTTGGGAATACATTTTTTTGGAACCAATTCACAAGATTCTAGGGTTCAGTTATTCAAATCAGATGCAGAGATTAGAAGTTACCTGATAGATCACCCATTTAGTGAATCAGAAATACTACTTAAAGGATCGAGAGGAATGTCAATAGAGAAACTTTTAAAGTACCTTTAGCACTAATCCAGTCCTGCCCCTTTGATTATATCTTCTACCACTTCTGGATTCAAAAGGGTTGAAATATCACCCAAATTTGTCAGATCACGACTGGCAACTTTTCTTAAAATTCTTCTCATTATTTTACCAGAGCGTGTTTTGGGTAAGCCAGTTACAATTTGAACATGTTCCGGCTTAGCAATAGGGCCTATTATTTTTCTGACCAATTGTTTGATTTCGTCCTCTAAATAATCGACAGGTTTCTCAGCATTGTCACAAATGGCAAAGGCATAAATACCTTGACCTTTTATTTCGTGAGGATATCCTACAACCGCAGACTCTACAACATCTGGATGTTCATCTATTGCGTTTTCAACCTCAGCCGTTCCCATTCTGTGACCAGAAACATTGATTACATCGTCTACCCTTCCTAATATTCTGAGGTAACCGTCATGATCTCTCTTAACTCCATCTCCTGTAAAATACATTCCATTATAATTGGAGAAGTAAGTGTCTTTATAACGTTGATGGTCTCCGTAAGTAGTTCTGATCATTGACGGCCAAGGATATTTTATACAGAGGTTACCTTCCACATTATTGCCTTTCAACTCATTACCCTCAGCATCTACTATTACAGGCTGAACCCCAGGAAGTGGAAGAGATGCGTGTGCAGGTTTGTTGGGTGTAATTCCTGCTAATGGAGAAATCATGATTCCTCCTGTCTCTGTTTGCCACCAGGTATCTACCAAAGGACAGTTTCCTTTACCCACATGCTCATGATACCAGTGCCAAGCCTCTTCATTAATTGGCTCACCAACAGAACCAATTACTTTTAGTGAACTCAAGTCAAACTTTTCAACTGTTTCTGTTCCATAAACTTGTAATGCGCGAATTGCAGTTGGAGCAGTATAAAATTGATTGATTTTAAATTTTTCAACAATTTCCCAAAACCTTCCAGGATGTGGATAGGTGGGTACTCCCTCAAACATAACTGTAGTTGCTCCAGCAAGCAAAGGACCATATACTATATAGGAATGCCCTGTTATCCAACCAATATCGGCAGTACACCAATAGACGTCATCATCGTTGTATTGAAATACATTTAAAAATGAATAATAAGTGTAAACCATATAACCTGCGATTGTATGAACTACTCCCTTCGGTTTTCCAGTTGATCCAGAAGTATAAAGTATAAATAATAAATCCTCAGCATCCATCACTTCAGCTTGATGTAATTCTGATTGGCCCTGCAGAGCTTCATCCCACCAAATGTCGCGTCCGGGGATCATTTTTACCTTTTCACCCGTTCGTCTAAGTACGATTATTTTTTCAACATACTCAGTATTTTCTATGGCCTCGTCAACCACTGCCTTTACTGGTATATTTTTGTTTCCTCTGAAGTTTCCATCAGAAGTAAGTACCATTTTAGCTTTGCAGTCATTAATTCTATCGGCCAATGCAGAGGCAGAGAAACCAGCAAAAACTACTGAATGAACGGCTCCAATTCGAGCGCAAGCTAACATGGCTATGGCAGCTTCAGGAACCATTGGCATATATATAATAACACGATCCCCCTTTTTGACTCCTTGAGATTTCATTGCATTGGAAAATTTGCAAGTTTCCCTATACAACTCCCCATAAGTCAAATTAATATGGCTTGCATCTGGGTCATTGGGTTCCCATATGATGGCTGTTTTATTTTCATGAGTAGGGAGCAATCTTTCAAAAATATTTTCTGTTAAGTTGAGTTTTGCGTTTTCAAACCATGTTACAGTTGGAGTTTCAAAATCCCAATTCAAAACCTTATCCCATTTTCTTCTCCAATTAAAATGATCAGCAATATTGGACCAGAAATTTTCTGGAGATTCTATACTTTCGTGATATTTATTGGAATAGTTTCTTAGGCTTTGTATTTTATTATTCATTGAATTTTATTTCTGGTAAACTTAAGCTTAAAAGCAAAGGATTCAAAAAAAAAAAATAGAACTAATATTTTATTAAATCAAAAAAGACTATTAAAAATTAATGATAATTTAAAAAATAAGAGGTTTTTTTATTAAGTTTACTTATTATGAAAAACATTTTTAAACCAAAATAATCATTTCATGTCAGAAATATTAGTAGTATTGATTTTTCTAGCTGGTCTTTTTGGATTCGTATATTGGTATGCGGCATATTACACAAGGAGTGGTTTTGCAAAAGACGAAAATCAAAACTTTATCCCTGATGCTTGGGAAGAAAAATTTAGTTGGTTTTTCTCAGGAAAAGGCATCATAATGTTAGTCTTAGGCTTAGCAATTGGATTTACTCTTGCTAAAGTATTAGGTTAAATTTTCACCCCAAATACTATTTTTTTATCAAACAAAAGTCTCCAATATGGAGACTTTTGTTTTACAAAAAAGTGAAATTTATAACTAAATAACATAATTTAAAGTGGTTTTTTAATTGACTCATTAAAAACATACCCTTTAATCGTGGGTTTTAATTTGTAACAAAAAATAAATAGTATAACTGTGTCGACTCGCTACACCAAAAGCTTTTATATGAAATATTGGGTTTTAACTTTTCTCATTCCATTCTCCTTATACTCAATCGCTCAAGAACATAATCGACCTAATATTTTATTAATTATGGCAGATGATCTTGGATTTGAATGCATCAACTCTTATGGAGGAACTTCCTACAAAACCCCTTTTCTCAGTAAACTAGCAGCAAGTGGTATGCAGTTTGAAAATTGTCACGCGCAACCTATTTGTACCCCATCAAGAGTAAAATTGATGACTGGAAGATCTAATAAGAAAAATCATGTCAGATTTGGATTCTTGCAACTAAAAGAAAAGACCTTTAGTCAAGTTCTCAAAAAAGAAGGCTATGCAACAATGGTTGCTGGAAAATGGCAATTAAATGGAGCAGAGGAAAAATTAGATGGATATCAGGATCTTTCTAGACCCAATCACTTTGGATTTGATGAATTTATTCTTTGGCAGCTTTCTACCAGTGGAAGAGACTCAACTGGACTGGACAAAAGGTATGTTAATCCAAGAATAAATATCAATGGTGAAGTATATGAAGACAACAAGGGGAGGTACTCCACTGATATGATGGTAGACTATATAAATGACTTCATGGAGAGAAAAAAGAACCAACCCTTTTTGGTGTATTATCCCATGATTCTGACCCATTGTCCATTTGATCCTACTCCCCATTCGGATGACTGGGACCCTTCTGATATGGGATCTAAATCCTATAAAGGAAATGCAAAATATTTTGGTGACATGGTTTCTTATATGGACTTTTCAATTGGTAGAATAGTAAAAAAACTAGATCAATTGGGTTTGCGAGAAAATACTATTATTTTATTCACTGGTGACAATGGTACAGACACACCTGTTGTTTCCATGATGGATAATAAACCTGTTGTTGGAGGTAAAGGCTCAACTACCGACAACGGTACTCACGTTCCACTGATAGTAAATTGGAAAGGAGTAATTCAGTCTAATTCCAAATCAGAGGCAATGGTTGATCTCAGTGACTTTTTTCCCACTTTATGCGACTTAGCAGGCATTAAAAAATATTCAAGTTTTGATCTTGATGGAGTAAGTTTCTACCCGCAATTAATAGGCAAAGAAGGACCGACTAGAAAATGGATACACTCCTGGTACAATCGTGATGGAGGATCAAATCCTTTGAGCACCACAAGCGAGTGGGTAAGAAACGACACATATAAATTGTATGTTGGCAACAAATTTTATAATATCAAAAAAGATCCTAGAGAAAAAAAAGAAATTCAATTAAATGATCTGACCCCATTGGAAATAAATATTCGTAAAGAATTTATAGAAGTACTGAAATCCTACAATGATTTAAGAAATATAAACTAATATTTTAAAACTTGTG
>MDTB01105046.1_pt1 | contig 37867 bp, 40 predicted proteins | sample 811161 | NCBI WGS metagenome assembly MDTB01 (sample SAMN05326650, study PRJNA326480) | marine metagenome | isolation source: seawater | place: Mediterranean Sea | collected 2009 | reverse complement strand
TGTGGAAGCGTGGCAACACGTGTAGCTGACCAGTACTAATAGCTCAATTGGCTTGATTTATGCACTGAAAAAAATTTTTATACAATTATAGACGCTTTATTAATTTGATGAATTAATTTTTTCGATTTCCATTTCGTCTTAAGATTTTTATTTATCTTTGCGATCTCAGGATTTTTTCTAGCTACCTGATATAACCTGGACAATTTGATTGGTCCTTTAGGATTTTTTAATAAATCTATAATTTTTTTTAAAAAAATTAGATCTTTTTTATAATCCAGAGAGAATCTTAATTTAAAATCATTAAATCTGAAACTTTTTAAAGGTTTTATTTTATTTAAATTAAAAAATTTTGGATTATTAATAAAATAATAAGTCATATATTCTGAATATTTAAAGTTTATATTGCTCTTAAGTATTTTTTCTAAACAATTAAAATTAATTATCTCAGGACAAATACCGGCAGGTAAATTAGTTCTATCCATGTAAGTAAAATCTGCTTTTTTTTTCAAATGATTTTTAATCATAAAATCTGCGATTTCAAAACTTATGAAAGGATTATCTCCAGTTATTCTTACAATAATTTTTGGATTATATTTTTTACCAGACTGATAAAATCTTTCTATTAAATTAATTTCATCACCTCGAAAGCAGGAAATTCTAATTTTTTTACAATGATCGACAATTTTTGTGTCGGAATTATTCTTTGAAGTAGCAACAATTATTTTATTTATATATTTTGAAGCTTTAATGTTTTCAATTATTCTATCAATAGCATTCTTGCCTTTATATTTTCTTAGCGATTTGTTAAAAAGTCTTTTTGAGTTGGATCTTACAGATATTAAGGCGATAATTTTTTTTGGTGTTTTTTTCATGTTTTAAAGGTTTTTTTAAAGATCGAGTTGGCTAAGGATGACATTCAACCATATTTTCATAATTTAACTTAATTTCTTCCACCTCATCAAGATACACCGCATGTTGATGGTCAGGGTATATAAAATTGGATTTTCTTGTGGGTTTTACGTAGAGCATAATAACCTTAGGCTTATAAGCAGAGAGTGCGCTTAAGGTGTTCATATCAAAAAAATGATTGCTATATCCAACATGAATATTAAATCTTTTCTTTAAATAATTAATCTTATTAAAATCTAATTGATCATATCTTGCTACCATTGGAGTATGTAATAAAATTTTCTTTTTAAATTTTTTAAGAATCTTTAAACATTTTTTAATTTTTTTTAAAGACGAATTAAAACCAGTAGATATATAAATAGTTTTGTTTTTTTTAATTAAATGTCTAATCAAATGTTCATTATTTATCGCAATACTTAATAATTTATAAAAATCAAATTTTATATCATCTAAATTGTGAAAAGATTTTAAATCACACACGCTAAGTCCAACTTTTTTATTTTTTCTATGGCTTAAACTCAATGCTTTAAGATAGAATTTTTTTGGAAGTTTAAAATTATTTCCTTCTTTATATTTTCTTTCATACCAAGCTTGTGATTGGCACATGAATGTTATTTTATCTATTGAAGATTTTAAGAAAAAATTTAATATTTTTTTTGCCTCAGTTTTTTTGCCAAGATGATTTTTTCCACCTTCTAAAATAAACATTTAATATTAATTTCCAATTTTTATTTTTTAAAATAATTTGATTTTATTGGGCTAAATTTTTTAACATTTTTTTTTAAAACTTTTCCAATAATTTTTCCATAATTTTCTATCTTAAATTTATTTTCTGGTCGAAGTATTTTTATATCTTGTAATTTAATTTTTTCTCCTTTCAGAAAATCTTTTGCAAAATACAAACCTTTTCTGAAAATTTTTTTATTATTCAATTCTTTTTTTGAAGGTGTTATTGATCCAGCGCCCATATACTTCTTGAAATCTTTAGAAAATTCGATCAAATTTTTTAGATCATCTTTATTTGCAGATAAAGCATGATCTCCTCCTTTTAACTTGTCATATGTAAAATGTTTTTCTATTACTTGTACACCCATCATTATAGCTATTTTGCAAGCGTTTATTCCAACAGTATGATCTGAATATCCTACTTTCACACTTAAATTTTTTTTAAGAGTTTCAATTCTTTTTAAATTAGCCTCATTTATCTCACAAGGGTATCTAGAGACACAATGTAAGACTACTGGGTTTCCTAAAATTTTTACCGCACGCTTAATTTCTTTTAAATTTGCCATACCCGTAGAAATAATGCATGGAATTTTTGTTTTTTTTACAAGTTTAAGTAAATAAATATCATTTATATCTGATGATGCAATTTTTAAGTAATCAACTTTAATCTTAGCAACTCTTTCTAAACTATTTTTATCAAAAATTGAGCAACCAAATTGAATTTTATTTTTTTTTGAAAATTTTTTTAATTCAAGCAATTGTCTATTGGAAATATATAATTTTTTTGCTTTATTTTTGATAAATGATCCTTTTTTATTTTTTATATCTTTATGCTTTTGCATTTTAGGCCCCATTATTGTTTCAGGTTCAAAAACTTGAAATTTTACAGCTTGAGCACCACTATATATGGCGTCAGAAATTAACCTTTTTGCCAAAGAAATATCTCCCTCGTGATTTATTCCAATTTCGGCAATGACATAAGGGCTGGTTAATTTTTTCATTATAAATAATTTAAAATAACTCTTTATTTTATTATAATATAGAATTATATATTGTTCAATAATTGAACATATATATTTAACTTGAAAAAAATTACAATACTTACGACTACAAAAAATAGCTGGTTTTTAGACTATTCTAAATATTTATTACAAGAATTGAATAAAAATAAAAAAATTTTAGTCAATTTTTGCAAAAATCAGAATATGATTCAGAAAAGCTCATACACATTTATCTTATCCAGTAATCAAATTATAAAAAAAAAAAATTTACAAAAATCAGAATATAATATTGTGATTCATGGAAGCGATTTACCAAAGGGGAGAGGTCATTCTCCATGGTCTTGGGATATAGAGAAAGGTAAAAAATTTATATACCTGACAATGTTTTTAATAAATAACAATAGCCAAAAAGTTGACAGCGGAAATATTCTTTTAAAAAAAAAAATAAAATTAAAAGGCACTGAGTTAATTGAAGATTTAAGAAAACTTATTATAGATAATTATGTATTTATGGTAAAAACATACTTAAAAAATTCTAAAAAGATAAAGCCTCAACCTCAAAAAGGCAAAGCCACATTTTATCCGAAAAGATCTGAAAAAAATCAGAAATTAGATATAAAACTATCATTACTCAAACAGTTTAATAAACTAAGAGTTGCAGACAATCTAAGATACCCAGCTTTTTTTTTATACAAAGGTCAAAAATATATACTGAAAATATTTAAACAAAATTAAAACTTAAATTATTTAATCTATGAAGATCTTAAAAAATTTATCACAAATAACCGTTTCAAAAAATATACCAATATCAAAAGCTGTGAGAAAAATAAGTTTTCATGAATCTGGCGTTCTTTTAATTCTAAAAAAAAGAAAAATCATAGGTTATTTACAGGAAGGAGATATAAAAAGAGCATTATTAAAAAATAATTATTCTCATGAGACAAAGATAGAAAAAATAATGAACAAGAAGCCTTTTACTATAAAATCAAATTTATCACTAAAAGATAAAATAAAAAAATTGAAAATAAATCTAAGATTTAGAGCGCCAATTGTTGATGAAAAAAATAGAATACAAGGCCTTTTATATTTCACAAATTTTACTCAACTTTCTGATAAACAAAATTATCATTTTAAAACAAAACTTAGAAAAAAAATATTTATTGTAGGAGGGGCAGGCTACATTGGAAGCGTACTTAGTAGGTTACTTCTGAAGCTAAACTACAGCATAGTAATTTATGATATCTTTAAATTTGGAATTAGCCCAGTTAAAGATTTAATGAAAAACTCAAATGTTAAAATAATTAAAGGGGATGCATCTGATACAAAAAAAATAGTTAACACGGCTTTAGGTTCTGAAGCAGTTATAGATTTATCAGGAATTGTTGGAGATCCAGCCTGTGATTTAAATCCAACAAAAACAATTGTTGATAATTATATTAATTCTAAAATGCTTGCCGAAATTTCAAAACTTTTAAAAATACCAAGATATATATTTATGAGTTCATGTAGCGTATATGGCTTGGCAAAAGGTAAAAAAAAACTTAATGAAAAATCAAAACTAAATCCCCTATCTCTATATGCAGAGTGCAAGATTAAAGCTGAAAAAGATATATTAAAGATAAAAGATAAAAACTTTTGCCCAACAATTTTGAGACTAGCGACAGTATTTGGTTACTCGCCAAGACAAAGGTTCGATTTAGTAGTGAATATTTTTACTCTTTTTGCCACAACAGGAAAAAAAATTCATGTATTTGGGGGGGAACAATATAGACCAAATATTCATGTTTCTGATGTAGCGAAAGCAATAAAGTTAGTATTAAAAGCTCCAATTAAAAATGTTAATGGAGAAATATTTAATGTTGGAGATAATAGACTCAACTTAAAGATCAAAGATATAGCCTTAATCGTTTCTAAGCTAAATAAGTTAAGTAAAAAAAAAGTTATTATTGATAAATCCTCTAAAGATCCTAGAGACTATCATGTTGATTTCTCTAAAATAAAGAAAACGCTGAAATTTACAGCTAATACCAATATTTTTAAGGGAGCCAAAGAGCTTAATGCAAAAATTAAGCAAAAGAAATTTCGTAATATAAACAAAGTATTGTTTAACAATTTCAGTATAGAGTCAAAAAATCTTTATAACTAAATGAAAATTTTATTATCACAGCCTAATTTGAATAAAGAAGATTTATTGGGTATTAAAAAAGTTTATGACAAAAAATGGCTTTTAAACGGGCCAGTTGTAAAAAAATTTGAAGAAAAATTTAAAAATAAATTTAAATATAAATACTCGACTTCAGTATCTTCTTGTACGGCCGGTTTACAATTAGTTTTGTCATCTTTAAATCTTAAAAAAGGTGATGAAGTTATTCTTACTTCTTTTAATTTTATAGCTGCGGGCCTGTCTGTATTACAGTGTGGTTTAAAACCTATTTTTGTTGATTTAAGAAAAGATCATTTTGATATCGATATAGAGATAGTAAAAAAAAAAATTACCAAAAAAACAAAAGTAATTATTCTTACTCATTTTAATGGTTATTTGCAGCCAACTTCTAATCTTTTAAAAGCTATAACAAAATATAAAAATATAAAAGTGATAGAGGATGCCTCTCACGTTTTGGGTTCTCATTATAAAAATAAATACCCAGGTTCTCAAACTTTTGCAGCAGTTTATAGTTTTGGTCCAACTAAAATGATTACTGCAGCCGGTATGGGAGGAATGGTAGTAAGCAGAAATAAAGATTTGGTAAATAAAGTAAATATTTTAAAATGTTATGGCATGGATCGATCGTCATTTCATAGGTCAAAGTCAAAAAAACCTTGGATCTATAAAATAAAAAATCTAGGAAATAATTTTAGAATGACAGAGATGCAAGCATCTGTGGGAATTGAGCAATTAAAAAAGATTGAGAGATTCATTAGTAAAAGAAAAGCACTCATAAATGCTTACAAAAAAAACATAAAAACAAAAAATATTACTTATCAGAAATCAGAATTTACAACTAAACCTGCTTTAATTTATTTTGCTATAATCCTTGAAAATCGAAGAATGAGAGATAGGTTGGCTAATTTTTTATTAAATAAAAAAATTGGAACAAGTGTACATTGGGATCCACCTTTATCAGATCAAAATTTATTTAAAAATTTTAAAAATAATGAACTAAGAAACTCAAAGAGTTTATCTTCAAAAATTCTAAGTTTACCACTTCATACTAAAATGAGCTTTAAAGATGTAAAATATATTGCTAAGCATATTAATTATTTCTTTAATAAATTTTTACATTAAAATTGAATAGATAAAATTATGAATATATTAATAACAGGTTGTGATGGTTATATTGGTTGGCCGTTATTTTTAAAATTTATCCTTAAGAATAAAAAAGATAAGATTTTAGGAATTGATAATTTTGCACGAAGAAAATGGGTTAAAGAAGTAAAATCATCATCTAGTATTAAAATATATCCAATGAAAGAAAGGTTAAACGAGCTTAAAAAAAATAGAAAAAAAAATTTTAAATTTATTAAAGGTGATTTACAAAACAAAGATTTTTTATTTAAAATTATAAAAAGTTTTAAACCAAATGTTATATTACACTTAGCTGCTCAGCCTTCTGCGCCATACGCAAATAGCTCGTTTAAAAGAAGTTATTATACGATAAAAAACAATAATATTAGTACTTTAAACATTTTATGGAGTTTAAAAGAATTAAGACTTGAGAATAAAACTTTATTAATTACGACAACAACAACCGGAGTTTATGGTGCTCCTGATTTTTCTATACCAGAAGGATTTTTAGTTCCTAATAAATTTAAAATTCCTTACGGAAACATGGGTGGATCATGGTATCATATAACTAAATCTAATGATGTTAATCATTTATGGCTTGCAAATAAACTTTGGGGAACTTCAATAATTGATTTTAGAACCGCGATTACTATTGGAGTTTCCACCAATGAGACTAAGCTTTCAAAAATATTTTCGAATAGGTTTGATCATGATTTTTATTTTGGAGTTGTAATTAATAGATTTATTTATAATTCACTAAGAAAAAAACCAATTTTAATATACGGGAAAGGAAAGCAAAAAAAACCGTTTATACATTTAGAAGACGCAGTAGACTCATTATATAATTCTGTAAAATTAAAAATTGACGGTAAATTTAGAGTTTTTAATCAGTTTTCTGAAACATTATCTATAAAAGATGCAGCAACAATTATAAAAAAAATTCATTTGAAAAATAATAAAAAAGTAAAAATTAAACATATTAAGAACCCTAGAAAAGAAGACGAAAAACATAATATGAAAATGTTAAATAAAGGATTTCTAAAAATTCTTAAGAGAAAACCATTAAAGCTAAAACAAGCTATTAATAGCTCAATAGAGGATTTGAGTCACATAAATGAGGAAGACTAGAATTGTTTATAGAGTAGACGGAGGGGTTAAAGAGGGTTACGGTCATATATATAGAGGAATAAATCTACAAAAAGTCTTTCAAAAAAATCGAGATGTTAAAATATTTTTTTTAGTTAAAAAAGATTTAAGGGGTTATCAATTTTTAAAAAAAAAAATTAAGAAAAATGTTTTCTTCATAAAAAATATAAAAAATGAATTTGAAATAATTACAAGTCTAAGTCCAAAATTAGTTATATTCGACACATTAAATACAGAAAAAAGGCTTTTTAAATTATTAGTAAAAAAAAAATTTAGAATCGCAGTCTTTGAAGATTTTGGAAATAAAGCCAAAAATTTTGCGAACCTTATCTTTAATTGCAATTCAGAAGGTCCTATAAAAAAAATAAAAAAAATCAAAAGAGGGACTAAATATCTTGGAGCACCGTACAAAATATTTGGACCTAAGATTGAAAAGTATAGAAATCTTAAGAAGAACAATCAAATGTTGACTATTTCGTTTGGTGGAGGAGAAGTTCATAAAGGAGAAATTTTAAATTTAATTAGAAAGCTTCATAATTCTCTAAAAATTTATAATTTAAAAATTAATTTAATCCTAGGTCCAGGAGTGAAGAATAGCACTATTAAAATACTAAAAAAAGAAAACTTTAACATAAAAATTTATCAAGATTTAAAAAATATCTATTCATTATTAAATAAATCTAAATTTTTGATTACTGGAGGAGGAGGAACAGTATACGAAGGAGCATATTTTAAATGTAAAATCTTCTGTTTTGCAAGAAATTCTCATCAAAAGGAAAACATAAAAAAGTTTGAAAAAAATAAATTATGCATTGAAATTAAAAAACTTGATAAAAATTATCTTTTCAATTTTTTTAGAAACAATCTATCTTTTAAAAATAAATCAAGAAATAAAAAATTTTCATCTAATATAATAAAAAACAATGGGCTATATTTAGTAAAAAGAATTCTTTTAAAGCAATTAAATGATAATTAATAAAATTAATAAAATAGTAAATTCTAAATTTCTTTATAATTTACCCAAGATAAAAAATGTTTTAATTCTTGATTATGGAACCTGTCAATTTTACAAAAGTTTTTTTGGAAATAACGTTGAAATTTTAAAAACTAGAGGTGAAGAATATTATATTAGAATACTTATTAGTTCGTTTTTTTCTTGGTTTAAATATAGGAACTTTTCGTTTGGACAATTGTATATCATTAATTCTATAAAATATATAAATCCTAATTACATTTTGACATTTAATGATTTAAATCCATTCTTTTTGTCTTTAAAAAAAATTTTTCCAGAAAAAAAATTGATCTTATTTCAATCATCACAGAGAAGTTTTATTACTCTAAAGGGCATTCAAGAAAGTTTAAAAAAAAATAAAGTTAAGAAATATAATGTAGACGCCATTTTTATTTGGGGAGAATATTATAAAAAGTATTTTTCTTTATTTAGTAAAGCTAAATACTATGTATCTGGTTCAATAAAAAATAATATGTTTATGAACAAACCAGTAATTTTAAAAAAACATATATCTTTTATTTCTCAATTTAGAATGCACAATAGAAAACCAGGCTTTATGGTTGATACTAATGAATTTACAAAAAAAAAAATTCTTAAAACTTTATCAAAATTCTGTAAAGTTAAAGGTATTAAGCTTTATATAATTGGACAACAATCAAAAGATTATGGTGTTAGACAAGAAGAATTATATTACTCAAAATTATTTAAAGATACAAAATTTGTTTACTATAGTAAAAAAAATTACTTAAGTTCCTACTTAAATTCTTTAAAATTGAATAATTTTCTTACTTTTAGTTCTTCATTAGGTTTAGAATTAATTTCAAGAGGAAAAAAAGTTTCATTTTTAAAGATTCAAAAAGATAGATTTCCCAAATCTATTTATAAACAATATCTTTTTAATTTAAAAAATAACGGAAAAAACTGGACATCTAAAACTGGGGAAAAGGAACTCTTTAAATATTTTAATATTTTGACAAATGCTAGAGATTTAGCCTTTAGGAAGATTTACAATAAAGATTTTAAAAAATACATTATTTACGATAAAAAAAATCAAAAAACTAAAAATTATTTAAAAAAAATTGGTCTTAAAATCTAAAAAATAGCCTTGGACAATCCACCGTCAACTGGAATTGCATTTCCATTTATAAAACTTGCATTATCTGTACATAAAAAAAGCACTAGTTGGGAAAATTCTTTTGGATCAGATATTCTTTTTACAGGTATAGAGTTTGCAAGTGATTTTAAGGCCTGCTTAGATTTATTTTTGTGGTTCAACTTAATTAATTGTAACAATCTATCTGTCAGAACGCTTCCAGTTAATATTGAATTTACTGTTATTCCACTTGATTGTATCTCTTTAGATAGGGTTTTAGAGAAGGCTACTACTCCTGCTCTTGATACATTTGAAAGAACCATTTTAGCTGCTGGTTCTTTAGCTGTCATAGATGTGAGATTAATTATTCTTCCCCAATTTTTTTTTTTCATTCCAGGGATTACCCGTTGACTCATATAAATAAAACTTTTTAAATTACTATTTAAGGTATTTTCCCAATCTGAGTTGTTAGTTTGCATAACCTTTTTTAATTTAGGTCCCCCTGAATTATTTACTAAAATATCAATATTAGAGTTGAAACTTTTAATAACATTTTTATAAAGACTATTAATATTTTTAACTTTTGAGATATCGCATTTAAAAAATTTTATATTCGCATTTGGTTTAAATTTTAATATTTTATTTCTTGCATTAACTAAATTTTTTTTACTTCTACTACAAATTGCTACTTTTGCATTACTTTGTGCAAACTCTTTTGCAAGCTGAAAACCTATTCCCTTAGAGGAAGCTGTAATTAAAACTAATTTATTTTTAAAATTCCAATTAATCATAATTTTTAAACACCCTGAAATTTAGTAGGTTCAAGCTTTTTATTTTTTAAATTGTAGCCTTTGTTTAAATTATAAGGAAATATTCCTGAAATTATTTCTCTAGATTTTTTATTTAATAAGTTTAAATCAAAATCGTTTTTAAGTGCCAACGCAATATTTTTTGGATCTAATTGTATATTATTTCCAGATGAAAAAACAAATTTTATCCAGGTTCTTGTCGAATTTTCTACAGCTTGAAATCGATGAAAAGTATTACCACAATGGATTTGAACCGTACCTCTTTTACCAATGCATTTTCCAATTTTAAGATTATTTTTTTTTACATATTCATCAGATAAATTTCCAGGATTTGAAACCGATGGATATGTATTTGAGCCCAATAAAGTTTGCATATGACTGCTATTTTCTGTTACATCAGTAAAAAATATTGCTACTTGAATAAGTGTAGAATGATCAATGTGCCATTTATCCGCAAAATTACTTTTATTTTTTTTATCTTGATATGAAAGAGCAGGAGTTACCGAGCCTAATTGAGCATAGTTTCTAGCACACGGCATTCTTTTCATATATTTTTCTAAAGTTTTAATAATAGCATCATCAAACCATAAATTTGTTAATATTTTAGAAAACGGCAAATACTCTGATTTACTATAATTATTTGAAGGATTATAATTTAAAGACTGAAAATAACTTTTATATTCTTCTTCAAATTTCAGAAGAGAAGAATTACTAAAATATTCATTTATAATTAAGGTGCCATATTTTTTTAATTTTTTGGCACAATTTTCGGCAAATTCATCATCAGATGAATTTGCTTTTGAAATATAAATATTATCATCAATTTTTTTTATATTTCTTGGAAGTAAAAACCTATTGTATTTAATGCGTTCGATTAATCTTTGAGGTTTTATTAAATTCCAAATTAATAAATGTATTATATTTAAACTATTAAAATTATCCTCGTAAAATACTTCTTTATCTCTGTAAAATATTGAAAATATGATCTGTTTCAATTTTTTTTTAAGCCAACTCATAATTAATTCATTGTATAAAAAAAACTGATGAAATATACAATAATAAAAGCTTGATGCATCAATTATTGCAAGTTTTTCAAGCATTTTTTGTTTATTTACATAAAAACTAAATTGACATATGTTCAATTTTTGAACAAATTGTTCAAGTATTGAACATTATGAATAAAAAACAAATAGAACTAGATATTTTAAGAAAAATACACAAAGAACCAGATATTAATCAAAGACTTTTAGCCAGTTATCTTGGTTTTAGTGTTGGAAAATTAAATTATTGTATCAAGTCTCTAAAAAATAAAGGTCTATTAAAAATAGATAATTTCAAAAAAAATCCTAAAAAATTAAATTATTTGTACATGCTTACACCTAAGGGAGTAACAGAAAAAACAAAACTTACGATTCTTTTTATGAAGAAAAAAATGGAAGAGTATGACGAATTACAAAAAGAATTAGAAAATAAAAAAAATAAAAAATCAAAATGATCTGGATTGTTGTAAAATATAAAAAAAATAGGCTAAATGAATTTAAAAATGATTTAAAAAATAAAATTGGAGATAATATAAAATTTTATTTCCCCAAAATCAAATATGAATTTCTAAAAAAAAATAATTCAATTTTTAAAGAGTATAATTTACTCGATGATTATATATTTGTTGGACACGAAAAATTTTCTGAAATTAAGAATTTGAAAATCATAGAATATTGTAGAGGGTTAAAAAGTATTTTAAAAAACTTTATAACAAATCAAAAAAATATTTCTGATTTTATAGAAAAATGTAAGAAACATGAGATGAACGGATTAATTAGTAATTCATTTATGCAAGATATAAATAATAGTGAATTTGTTTTTTTAGCTGGTCCATTTTACAAAAAAATATTTAAAATTATTAGTAGAAAAAATAATTATTTAGAAGCATCGATTAATAGTTTCAACTTGAGAATTAAAAATAACAATCTAATTTTTAAGAATATATAGTTTTGTGATGAAAGATTACCCAATAGGTTTTTGGCAAAGTGCGGAGCTATGCTTCTTTGCTCTAAAATAATGTTAAGAAATATTTTAATAGTAGGTTTAGGAACTATTGGAAAAAGATACTTTAACAACTTAAGTACTTTTTTTAAAGACCGTGAAGTTTTTATCTATAAAAAACTAAAAAATAAATCTGAAAAAAATTTTAAAACAAAAAAAATTGGTGCTGCTATAATATCAAATCCAAGTAATCTGCATATACATTCAGCAATTAAATTTGCAAAAAAGGGAATTCATTGTTTGATTGAAAAACCTTTGTCTATTAATTTTAAAGGCGTTACAAAATTAGTAAAAATTAAGAAAAAAAAAAATTTAAGCATACAAGTAGGTTATAACCTCAGATTTCTTAAGGGTGCACAATTTTTTAAAAAAAAATTTCAAAATAAAAAAAAACAAATAAAACATATTACAATTAATTGTTTAACCAACATGTTAAATTGGAGAAAAGATAAAAATTATAAAAAATTTTCTTCATCAAGTAAAAAATTAAATGGAGGTGTTTTGTTCGAGTTGAGCCATGAAGTTGACTATTTGAGATGGATATTCGGAGATATCAAAGAAGTTTTTGCAATTATTAAAAATACAGGAAAATTGAAATCAGATATCGATGAAATTGCCAGAATATTAATAAAGTTAAAATCAGGAATTACCGCTGATATCAATTTAAGTTTAATAAATCATTATGAAAAAAGAGATTGCATTGTCTTTACTAAACAAGGCTATTACGAATGGAATTTACTAAAAGATGAGGTAAAAAAGAACAATAAATCAATTTTTAAGAATAAAAAATTTGATATCAATCAAACTCAGATAGACCAGATAAAAAATTTCTTAAATTCAATTAGCAAGAATAGCAGATCAGCAGCTAATCTTGAAGATGGAATTAAGACTCTAAAAACTCTTTTAGCAATAGAAAAGTCCTCTAAATCTAAAAAAATTATAACATTATGATTTTAAACACTTTTATAAAATTAAAAAATGATTTTAGAAAAAAAAGAATATAATAAAATGTATTTTTTCTTAGCATTGTCTTTTTTAGCAATGCTTCTAGAGATACTTAGTGTTGGGTTAATTATTCCATTTTTAAATTCTCTTGTAAGCGGTGAAATTAGTCTAGATATATTTAAGATTTTCAATTTTATTGAAGGATTAAGTATTAATTATATAATTACTATCTTGATAGTTGTTTACTCCTTTAAAGCAATTTTTTTAACTTTTTTCACTTTTTTACAATCCAAATATTTAGCAGGTATAAGAGCTGGGTTATCTAATAAATTATTTAAACTTTATATTAATAGATCTTACGATTTTCATTTAAAAAACAATACCTCAAAACTAATCAGAAATGTGGGAGAAACAAATCTTATAGTTCTTGTAATTAAAGCAATGATTACTTTTGTTAATGAGTTCCTCGTTATGTTTGGCATTAGTTTATTTATAATAATTTTTCAGCCCAAAATCTCTTTTTTTGTAATTATTATTTTAAGTTTAATTGGATTTTTATTCTATAAGACAGTCCAAGGTAAGATGAGATTTTGGGGTAAAATTAGACAAGAAAGTACTGGAAATCTTCTTAAAATTCAAAATGAAAGTTTCAGACTCATTAAAGAAATTAAAATTTTAAATAGAGCAAAACATATTTTTGAAAAGTTTTTTTCAAATAATGATAAAATTGTTCAATCAGAATTTAAACACAGTTTCATAAGTTCTCTGCCAAGACTTTGGCTTGAATGGCTTGTTATAGTCACTTTTCTTTCAGCCGTATCATTTATGGTTTTGGATGGAAAAAATTTATCAGAGATAATCGTTGTAATTGGAGTATTTACTGCGGCCGCATTTAGAATAATGCCTTCTTTAACTAAAATAATGAATTCGATTCAAGCAATTTTATATCAACAAGTTGTATTAAATACTGTAAGTGAACAAGTACAGAGTTTAAGTAAAGCTAATTTGGATCATCCTACTGATAAAAAAGATATTTCAAGTAAAAGGGATTTTTCATTAAAAGTTGAAAACTTAGGATTTTCTTACAATAATAGCAAAACTGTTTTTAAAGAAATAAATTTACAATTCGACAAAGGAAAAATATACGGAATATGTGGTCCTAGCGGTTCAGGAAAAACAACTTTAATCAATTTAATCTTGGGTTTTCTGCAACCTTTAAAAGGAAAAATTTTATTTAACGAAGAGAATATTTTTAACAATCTTAGATCTTGGAGAAACAATATAGGATTTGTACCTCAGGAAATTTTTTTATTTGATGGGACAATTAAAGAAAATATTTTATTATATCTTCCTGAAAAAGAGATAAATACAATTGATCTCGATAATAGCATTAAAAATGCAAATCTTGATGAATTCATAAATTCTTCAGATAAAGGACTGGACACAGGTATAGGAGAGTTCGGGGATAAGATTTCTGGAGGTCAAAAACAAAGAGTTGGTATTTCAAGAGCAATTTTGAGTAAACCCAAAGTTTTAATTTTAGATGAATTTACTAGTTCCTTGGACACTAAAACTGAAGAAAAAATTCTCAATGAAATAACTTTTTTAAAAAAAGATAGAATAATTATAATTATTTCTCATAGATTAAGCACTTTAAATTTATGTGATGAAATTTTTAAATTTGATAAAGAAAAGCTAATTCAAACAAAATAGTCATGAATATTTTAGTTACTGGTTGCGCAGGATTTATTGGATATTCTTTTATCAAAAAAATTGCCCATACTAAATATAAGATTTACGGCATTGATAACTTTACAAATAATTATGATGTTAGGTTAAAACTTAAAAGATTAAAAAATTTAAGAGAATTTTTTAGAAGGAAAAAGTTAAAATTTCATTTTAAAAATATAGATTTAACTTCAAAAAAAAAAATTGAAAAATCTAAATTACTTAAAAATATTGATATTATTTTTAATTTTGCTGCACTACCAGGAATAAGATATTCAATGAAATATCCAAAAAAAGTTTATAAAAATAATGTAAAATCATTTAACAATATTCTTTCTTTAGCTAAAGAAACAAAATTAATTGTTTATGCAAGTTCCAGTAACGTTTACTCTGGAATTAATTCTTCGATACCTTTTAAAGAAAGTGCAAAAATTGGAATACAAAAAAATACTTACGGAAAATCAAAAAGAAATAATGAATTAGTTGCTAAAAAATCAAAAAAAAATAATTCCAAATTAATTGGATTAAGATTTTTTTCTGTCTATGGACCATGGGGGAGGCCTGATATGGCTTATTACAGCTTTACAAAAAATATACTATCTAACAAACCAATTAATTTATTTGGAGATAATTATAGAGATATGACCTTCATAGATGATGTGGTTTTAATTTTATCAAGACTATTTAAGGATTTTGAAAGAGGTAAAATTAAAAGATATTTTAAAAGCAATCAAACCAGAGCAACAATATTTAATATTGGTGCTGGAGCCAGAGTTAAAACATCTAAGTTGATTAAAATAATTGAGAAACTTAATAAGAAAAAGGCCTTAATAAACTACAAACCCTATAATAATTTTGAAATGAAATCCACTTTATCAAATTCTGATCAAATTATTAAACTTACTAAATATAAAAAATTTAAAAAAATTAATTCTGGTATGAAAATATTTAACAACTGGTTTAAAGCTTATGGGATCTAAAAAAAAGATATTCGCTTTTATTTTTGCTAGGGGAGGATCAAAAAGAATAAAAAATAAAAATTTAAAAAAAATAAAAGGAAAAACTCTTGTTGAGAGAAAGATAATTTTTGCAAAAAAAACTAGACTTTTCGATAAAATATTCCTTTCCTCTGACAGTAAAAAGATACTGTATTTTGGGAAAAAAAATAATATTAATTTGATTAAAAGGCCCAAAAAATTATCACAAGATAAATCGGCAGAGCCTAAAGCTTGGTCTCATGCAATTAAACAAGCCTATCAAATTTCAAAATTTGATACTATGGTTGTACTTCCTTGCACATCTCCTTTTACAACAAAGAAAGATGTAACTAGATGCATACAAACTCTTAGAATTGATAATGCAGATTTAGTTACAACAATATCTGAGTCAGAAAGAAATCCCTATTTTAATATGGTTAAAAAAGATAAAAAAAACTTAATAAAAATTTTGATTAATAAAAAAAATTTTAAAACTAGAGATAAGCTTCCAAAAGTTTATAATCTTGCTAACAGTGTCTATGTAACTAAACCTAATTATGTTTTAAAAAATAGTTTTATTTACAAAGGCAAAGTTAAAGGAGTTGTTGTACCCACTGAAAGATTTTTAGACATAGACACACAAGCTGATCTTAAAGTCGCCAAAGCTTTAATACACCAAATATGATTAAAAATTATTTTCTAAAACTTGATATTTTTATTTTTAAGATCTTAAGATTTTTCTTTAAATCTAAAAAATTGGACTCATTTATTTCAAAACAACTCTCAACAAAAAATTACAGTACTTTGGAAATTTCAACCACAATAGGATGTGCAATGATGTGCTCTTACTGCCCTCAGGAACTTCATAAAGCAAATGGAAAATTGTTCGAAAAAAGAATGCAAATCGAAACTTTAAAAGAATCTGCAAAAAATATTGAAAAAAATATAACTATACACTGGACAGGATACAGCGAAGCTCTTGGTAACAAAAATTTCCCAGAATTTAGTGAAATAATTAAAAAAAATGGAAATAAACAATTACTCAACACCACTCTACACGGCCACAGTAATTGTGTGGAATTTTTAAAAAAAACAAATAATTTTTTCCAAATACTGCTTCACCTTCCAGATAATAAAAATTATATGAAACTAAAAGTAGACCAAGACTATCTTTCAAACTTAGAAGAAGTGGTTAAATTCCAATCAAAACGTTTGAAAAATAAATTGTTCGTTTTAGTTTTTGGGGATGATTTTGAACCACAAGTAAAGAAAGTTATAGAAAAGTTATTAGTTGAAGGATTTTTAAAAAAAGAAAATATCGATTTAAGAAAACATTTACACACCAGAGCTGGAGATAATTTAAAGAAAAAAGATTTAAAAGAGGATTTTTATACAAATTCTTTAGCAAATAATAAGAAAGATAATCAACTGTTTTACTGCTCAAACAGAAGGTTAAACCAAGGAGTTTTAATTCCTGATGGACGTGTTTCTTTATGTTGTCATGACTATTCACTAAAATATTTTAAGGGTGATTTGAAAAATTCAAAGCTCTCATCAATTTATGAAAACAAAGAAATTTATGAAAAAAATCAAGACTTTATCAATGGAAAGTATAATCCTTGTACAAGTTGCGAATTTTATGAATCATTATGAGAAAAAAAATTTGTATACTAACATCATCTAGATCAGAGTACGGAATTTTAAAAAATCTTATTTCTTTATTTAAAAAATCAAAATTTTTCAAACTTGAAATTATAGTAACAGGAGCTCATCTTTCAAAATATTTTGGCAAAACAATTAATGAAATGATTGACGATGGAATAAGCATTGATCACAAAGTTTACATTAAGATAAATAAAAAGGATGACCATCAATCAGTAATAAACCAAAGCTCAATTTTGGTTAAAGCAATTTCAAAAAAATTAAATTTTATAAAGCCAGATTTATTATTATTGTTGGGAGATAGGTTTGAAGTTTTTTTAACAACATACGCAGCTTTTTTGATGAATATACCTGTTGTTCACATTCATGGAGGTGAAATTACCAGAGGTTCAATTGATAATGCTTTCAGATTCTCAATTTCTAAAATGTCTAACTTACACTTAGTAGCAACAAAAAAAAGCAAAAAAAAATTAATTCAATACGATATAGAAAAAAAAAATATATTTCATGTAGGATCACCAAGTGTAAGTAATCTTAATGATATTAATTTTTATTCAAAAATAGAATTAGAAAAAATTTTGAAATTTAAGTTCAAAAAAAAAATATTCTAGTTACACTTCATCCAACAACAAAAGAAAATATTGATTATAGGGAACAAATAAATTCTTTGTTAAAAAGCTTGAGTAAATTTAATCACCTTGGAATGATTTTTTCAAAACCTAATAATGATATTGGTCATAAGTATTTTATCGAGAAAATAAAAATTTTTACAAAAAAAAATCCAAATTCTGTTTTTATTAGCTCACTTGGTAGAAATATTTATTTTTCATGTTTAAAAACTGTCGACATAGTTATTGGAAATTCCTCAAGTGGAATAATCGAAGCTCCAAGTTTAGGCTGTCGAACACTGAATATTGGAAAAAGGCAATTTGGAAGGGAGCAATCAGAAAGTATTGTTAATACAACTTATAATACAAAGGAAATATCCCAAAAATTGAAAAAAATTATTAATAAAAAACATTATAAAAGTTATTTTAATCCTTACTATAAAAAAAATACAAATTTAAAAATTGTAAGCTTACTAAAAAATTATTTTAAAGTTAGATAAAATGGCTGAGATTGTCTTAATAACAAATAAAAAAGATATAAAATCAATAGTTGTTAGAGAATTCTTGAGTGTAGAAGAAGTTATAAAAAAGTTAAATCAATCGACAAGACAAATAGCAATTGTTGCTAACAAAAAAAATCGTTTAATTGGAACAATTACTGATGGAGATATAAGAAGAGGCCTTTTGAGAAAGGGATTAAGTCTTTCTAGTAGCATTAAATCTATTATTAATTTAAAACCTTTGACATTCTCAAGTAAAGATAAAAATTTTCAAAAAATTCAAAGATTAATGACTAGCCAAGAAGTTCATTCAGCTCCACTCGTTGACTCTCAAAAGCAAGTAAAAGGTTTTTTTACTATTCGGGAACAACTAATAAATAAATTTGATAATACAGTTTTAATTATGGCCGGGGGAAGAGGTTTAAGATTAATGCCGATTACAAAATCTATTCCAAAGCCAATGGTAAAAATTGCTGGGAAACCTGTTTTAGAGAGCATAATTACTAAAGCAAAACATGAGGGTTTTACCAATATTACTATATCAATCAATTATTTAGGCGGCATAATAAAAAAATATTTTGGTAACGGGAAAAAATTTGGAGTAAATATAAGTTATATAAGAGAAACAAAACCTTTAGGAACCGCAGGTTCTATTAAATATTTAAGCAACAGAAGCAGATTACCTTTTATAGTAATGAATGGTGACGTTGTATCCGAAGTAAATCTTTCTGATTTAATTAACTTTCACAAAAAAGAAAAATCTTTTTCAACAGTTGTTACTCATAGTTATTATTTAAAACATCCATATGGAGTAATCAGCACTAAGGGATTTAAAATAACTAAGTTTGAAGAAAAACCAAGTTTTCAAGCAAATATAAATGCAGGGGTTTATGCTTTCAATCATCAAGCGATAAAAAAAGTAAAATTTAAAAAAAATTTAAATATGATTGAATTTTTAAGCACATTGAAAGAAAATCATACTGTTAATGCATATCCAATCCATGAAGATTGGTATGATATAGGAACACACGAACAACTTCAAAAAATCAATAAAATCAAAAAATAAATGTTAGAAAAAGCAAAAATTTCGAATCCACTATTTAAGCTTTTAAAGAAAGTTAAAAATAATTAATGATCAAAATTTTAAAAAAAATTGGAAAAAGTAAAAATATTTTATGCACTATTGCTACAGGTAAATACTACAAACTATTTACTAAATATTCCTATAAAAGTTGGAAGCTTTATGCAAAAAATCATGATTTAGGAATAATTGTAATTTCAGATGAATTGGATAAAAGTGATAGTGCTAAAAAAGCTACTTGGCAAAAATATTTAATAGGAGAATTTCTTTATAAAAATGTTTCAAAAAAAATAAGCAATATAGCTTTTTTAGACTCTGATATTATTATAAATCCTGAAAGTCCTAATATTTTTAAATATCATAATGAAAGCAAAATATCTGTTGTTTCACTTCATCATAATTTACCTTTTTCTTTAAATAAAATACTTAAAACAGTTTCTTTCTATAGAAATAAATATTATTCTAAAAAATATCCGTTAAATTCATCAATATTTTTTACACCTAAAGAAAAATACAAATTTCACAAATATAAAGTTTTTAAAGATTATTATTGTGCAGGAGTGTTCGTTTTTAACTGTAGAAAATTTAAAAATTTTTTTAAGAGATTTTATTTTAAATATACAAAAGATGATGTCTCTCTAACAGGAGGTGATCAATCTGCTTTTAACTATGAAATAAATAAATTAGGAAAAATAAAAATTCTTGATTATAAATTTCAAGCTATATGGCTTTATGAGATGGCATGGAAATATCCTTTTTTATACAGGCCTAATGTGAATAAAAATATTATTAAGGAATGTATAAATGCCAGTCTTAGAGATAACTATTTTCTACATTTTGCTGGAGCATGGCATGAAAGCAAAATGATAAAAGCAGGAACTTTTCCATATGATAAAAAAAATTATAAAGAATTTTTAAAATTATATAAATATATAAATCTTAAAATAAAACCGAAGTCCTACGGACCTATTAAGCCCAAAAAATAAATTTTTGATGCGTAAACTCAATAAATTAATAGTTGTTTTGTGGCCAGGACATTTTAGAGAATTTGAATTTTATAAGTATGAACTAAATTTTCTAAATAAGTTTTATAAAATAGAGGTGCATAACCTATATATGATCAATAAAAAAAACTATTCAAGACTATTTTCAGAAAAGTTCAAAAAAAAGAATTTTAACATTTTATCATTTAATAATTTCACTGATTGGAAAACAAAAATGAAAAACCATACAAAAGACAAAAGGGTATTTGTCATTAGCTTTTTAAGTTTTAACTATTTATCAGCGTTTAAATACTTTAATTATTTAATTAATGAAAACATTAAAGTCCTAGAATTTTTAAACTTTGGTTTTCCAGAATATTCTTTATCTAAGTATGAAAGAAATATATTTTTTTATACTGATAAAATTAAATCTATTGTTTTGAGACCAATTTGGTCATTACAAACTTTAAAAAAAATTTTATCTCTATATATATTTAAGCTTATTTTGTTTTATAAAATAAAAAAAAATAATTTTTTTATTTTATGTACTAATAAAAATAATCTAACTAAGACTTTTAAAAAAAGTTTTTCAGTTATTAATGGAAATTCATGGGACTATTCAAGCACACTTATTAAAGATAGCAATAAAAAGAAAACGCCCTCAATAAAATATGCTGTATTTCTTGCCAATCCAGGTCCAGCAGAAATATCTGACTCACTGATAATGAAACAAAAATATTTTACAAACCAAGAAAATTATTTTAATTCGCTTCATTTTTTTTTACAACAAGTTGAAAGGAAATATAATATTCCCATTTATATTGCTCTTCATCCTAAAGTAAAAAATAAAAATCAAAGAAAATTTTATAAAAGAAAAACTTTTTATGGCTTGACTAAAGATTTAGTAAAAAATTCAGAATTCGTAATTTCTACAACATCGACCGGAATTTCTTATCCCCTCATTTATAATAAAACTTTAGTGGTTATATACTCAGATGATTACAATAATGATCCTAGATTAAAAAAGATGACTTTTTTTATATGTAATATGCTTGGGATAAAAAAATTTAATATAGATAATTTTGATTTACCTCATAAGAGAATGTTTTTACAAAAGATTAATCAAAATATTATTTATAAATTTAAAAAAAATTACTTGTCTTCTGAAAGAAAAAAAATCCCAAATTTTGAAATAATAAAAAATATTATATGAAAAAAATAAAATTATTAGTTTTTGGAGGCGAGGGTTATATTGGCCGTATAGTACAAAATGAATTAGATAAAGTGGGCTATACGTGTTTTTCTTATGACAATTTGTTGTACGAAAAATATAAGAGAAGATATTTAAGATTAAATAAAAAAAGGAACATAATATTCGGAGATATCAAAGATGTAAAAAAAATTAAAAAAACTTTAAAAAACTACGATTATGTTCTTATTCTTCAAGGGCTAGTTGGTGATCCAATTACAAAAAAATATCCTCAAGAGTCAATAAAAATCAATGAGATTTATACAAAAAATTTAATTAATACTTGTTTAGCTAGCAATATCAAAAGGCTAATATTCGTATCAACTTGCTCTAACTATGGAATTTCAAGAAATAATCAAATTGTAAAAGAGAAATCACCTTTAAAACCAATCTCACTGTACGCGAAGTCCAAAGTAAGAATAGAGAAACTTTTGATGAAAAAGAAAAATAAAACTAATAAAATTTGTACAGTCCTTAGATTTGCAACAGCCTATGGTAGTTCACCAAGAATGAGATTTGATTTGACAGTTAATGAATTTGTTAAAACGCTTTACGATAAAAAAACACTAGAAATCTATGATAAGCATACATGGAGACCATATTGTCATACAAGAGATTTTGCTAAAATTATAAATATGGTTTTTAATGCAAAAAAAAATAAAGTTAATTTTCAGATTTTTAACGCTGGATCAAGTAAAAATAATTTTACTAAGTTAATGCTTGCAAAAAAAATTAGGAAATTTTTTAGTAAACCACAAATTATTTTTTTAAACAAAAGTAAAGATATGAGGAATTATTACGTTAATTTTGATAAAATTAAAAAGCTTGGTTTTAAACCTTCTTGGAGCTTAGAAAAAGGCATTAAAGAAATTATACAAAATTTAAAAAATAAAAAATACAAAAATTATCAAAAAGGAAATTATACAATATTCAGATGATAAATCTAAGTTTGCCAAATTTATCTAAGGAAGAGATTAAAGCATCTTCATCTACAATAAGAGATGGTTGGGTAGCTGGAGGTAAATTTATAAAAAAATTTGAAGATGAAATTAAAAATTTTACGAAAGCAAAGCATGCTATTAGTTGCATAAATGGAACTTCTGCTTTGCATTTAGCTCTTAGAGCTATAGGGGCATCTAAGGATAATGAAATTTTGATGCCTTCAGTGAGTTTCATAGCTACTGCTAATGCAACAATTTACAATAATTCTTCTCCAATTTTTCTAGATGTTGATAAATATTTAAACTTAGACTTTATAAGTCTTGAAAATTTTATCAAAAAACAGACATTTAAAAAAAAAGGTATCTTATATAATAAAAAATCAAAGAAAAAAATTTTAGCTGTTGTTGTTGTTCATGTTTTTGGTACAGCGGCTAATATAGTTAATATTAAAAAAATATGTAAAAAAAATAATCTTTTTCTTATAGAAGATGCAGCAGGAGCGCTCGGCTCTTTTTATAAAGAAAATAAAACAAAAAAACATTTAGGAACGTTTGGGGATTTAGGCTGCCTTTCGTTTAATGCAAATAAAATTATAACCTCTGGTGGAGGGGGAATGGTTGTTACAAATGACTCTAAACTTTCAAAAAAAATTAGATTTTTATCCAATCAAGCAAAAGTGAATGATACTTTTTATATTCACTCCGATATCGGGTATAATTACAGACTGCCGAATGTGAACTGTTCAATTGGTTTTACACAATTGAAAAAATTAAAGTCTTTTATCAATATAAAAAAGAAAAATTATCGTATATATTCTAAAATGCTCAATCAAGACAAGATTGAATTAATTGATAGTCCTAAATACTCTGCAAGCAACAAATGGATGTATGTTGTTCGTTTTAAAACAAGAAAGAATATTATAAAAAAAGCTATTAGATATTTAAAGTTAAATGGCGTTGAAACCAAACCTATTTGGAATCCATTAATCAACCAGCCTATGTTCTCAAAATTTCAAAAATATGAAATTTTTAATACTAAAAAGTTCATTTTAAATAAACTTTGTATTCCTTCTTCTACTTTCTTGAAAAAAAGAGAAATTAAATTTGTTGCTAATAAAATCAACTTATTTGTTGATAAAATATTATGAAAAATCTAATTTTATTTGGCTCGGGTGGACACGCATTATCTTGTTTAGATGTAATAGACTCAACAAAAAAATTTAAGATTAAAGGTTTGATATCTGAAAATAAAAACTCAAAAAACCTTTTAGATATACCAATAATTGGCAACAACTCTAATTTTCATTTATTAAAAAAAAAATACAACTATGCTTTCATTGGTGTGGGGATGATTAAAAATAATAAAACTAGGTTAAAAATATACTCATCAGCTAAAAAATATGGGTTTATTTTTCCTTCAATTATATCAAAGTATTCATATGTAGGTAAAAGTGCTAGTATAGGGGAAGGTACTATTATAATGCACAATTGTGTTCTTAACGCAGACTCTATCATTGGAAAAAATTGTATAATCAATACCTCTAGCATAATTGAGCACAACGCAAAGATTGGTGATAATTCTCACATAGCTCCCGGGGCTATAGTTCTTGGCCATGTTAAAATAGGATCTAATACTTTCATAGGAAGTGGAGCAGTTTTAAAAAATGGAATTACAATTGGTAGCAATTGTGTAATTCAAGCAGGATCTTTCATTAAAAAAGATTTAAAATCTGGGACAACTATCAAGAAATGATTAATCAAAATTCAGTAATCTATGTTGCAGGAGGTGCAGGAAGAATTGGCAATCAAGTTGTTAAAGGAATTATAAATTCTGGTGGAATTGCAATTATCGCGGATAATAATAAGGAAAAGATGAATAAAATAAAAAAATATTATAAAAATTCAAATAAAGTTTATTTTATTGAAAGCAACTTAAATTCAAAAAAAAAAATTAAGCTATCTATTTTGAAATCTTTAAAAAGATTTAAAAAGATTGATAGCTTTGTAAATTGTTTATACCCTAAATCAAAAGGTTGGGGCAGAAAATTTGAACTTATAAGAGAAAAAGATTTGAAAAATACTTTATTTCATCAGATCGGATTAGCTTTACTATTTGCTCAAACTTTTTTAGAGTATTTTACTAAAGTTGATAGGGGAAATATAATTAATATTGCTTCGATCCAAGGGGTACAAGCTCCAAAATTTAGTCACTATAAAAATTTAAATATGACTTCTTCTATAGAGTATTCTATAGCAAAGGCCGGCATAATTGCTCTAACAAAATACTTATCTAAATATTATAGAAACAAAAAAATTAGGATAAATTGTATCAGCCCTGGGGGAATAAAAGATAATATAAAATTGTCTAAAACTTTTTTAAAAAGATATCGCTTCGACTGTAATTCAAAAGGAATGCTAGATGCACAAGATGTAGTAGGAACAATACTATTTTTATTATCTGATAAATCCAAATTTATTGCTGGCCAAAATATTATTATCGATGACGGATGGAGTCTTTAAATGATACTTAGGAGAAAAAATATATTAATTACAGGTGCCGGCAAAGGCATAGGATTTGATAGTGTTAAAAATTGTATTAGGGAAGGGGCTTTCGTTTATGCGCTTATTAAAAATAAAAACGACAAAAAAAAATTTAATATTTTTCACAAGAATGCTTACAAAGTAATTGTAGGAAATGTTAATAACAACAAATTAATTCTTAAGACCTTTAAAGATTCTATAAAATCAAAAAAAATTATTAGTGGTCTAGTTAACAATGCAGGAATGAGATTCAGGAAAAAATTCTCATTGATTACAGAAAAAGAATTACACGAAGTTTTTAAAGTAAATTTTTATTCTATTTTCTTTTTAATTCAAAACTTCAGAAACTATTTATCAAAATTAAAAAGAAAAGGATCAGTAGTTAATGTCAGTTCTATAGTTGGAGAAATAGGTTTTAAAGAACTTTCAGCATATGCCTCTTCAAAAGGAGCTTTGACATCATTAACAAAAAGTTTAGCTTCCGAACTGTCTTCTGAAGATATAAGGCTAAATTCTATTAGTCCTGGATTTATCAAAACTTCATTTTATAAAAAATTTAAAAAAAAGAAAAAATTGTATAATTGGACTCTAAGCAGAATCCCTATGAATAGATGGGGTTCACCTGAGGAAATAAGCAAATTGATTTCATTTTTAATATCAGATGACTCTTCTTACATAAATGGAGAAAACATAAATATTGATGGGGGTTGGCTAAGTTCGTGAGGAAGAAAGGTAAAGTCCTAGCATTAATTCCTGCTAGACTTAATTCAAAAAGACTACCAAAGAAGGTTCTTCTTTCTATAGCAAATCTCCCTTTGATAATTCATGTATATAGAAGAGTTTTATTTTCAAAAAAAATTGACGATGCTTACATCTGTTGTGATGATAAAGCTATATTTGATTGTGCTAAGAAATTTGGCGCTAAAGTTATTTTAACCTCAAAAAAACATAATAATGGTTCTGAGAGAATACTAGAAGGATATAAAAAGATTAAAAAAAAATATAGATTAATAGTAGATGTTCAAGGAGATGAACCTTTAATAAATCCACGTCATATAGACAAAGTAATTGATTTTCACCTAAAAAATAGCGATGCCGATATAGTAGTTCCAAATTTATTAATTGAAAATATTCCTAATAAAAATATTGTCAAAATTGTATCAAATAAAATGAACAAAATTATTTACTTTTCACGATCACAAGTTCCTTTTGGATTAGAAAAAAAAGAAAAGAAATTAAAGAAACATTTATCAATCGTTTCTTTCAGCCCCAATGCATTAAAAAGATACAGCGCACAAAAACCAACAGAGAATGAAAAAATAGAGAAAATCGAATTAATGAGAGCTCTTGATTTAGGTATGAATATCAAAACTTTTACTTTAAAGGGTGATAGTTTCTCAGTAGATGTAAAGAATGATTTTATTCAGGCAAAAAAGTATATGATTAAGGACAAGTTTTATAATTTTTATAAATGAAAAAAGAAATTAAATTTATTGATCCTCAGCTAGGATTTAAAAAGCAATCTATCAAAGAAAGGCTACAATATTTGGGCACAACTCAAATACCTTTACCTTCTGAAGTAGAAATTAGCGAGTCAGGGATTTGTAATAGAAAATGCTCTTTTTGTCCTAGGAGTGATCCAGACTATCCAGATATAAATGAATTTATTTCTGAGAAATTACATTCAAAACTGTGCGATGAGCTCAGCGAATTGAATTATTCAGGATTAATAATTTACTCTGGATTTGTTGAGCCAATGTTGGATAAAAATATTTATAAATTAGTTAAATACGCCAAGTCCAAAAATCCAAAAGCTAGAACAGAAATAATTTCTAATGGAGACGTCCTTAACAAAAATCGATTACAAAAGCTTTATGATCACGGTTTGGATCGAATGTTAATTAGTCTTTATGATGGTGAGGATCAATATTTAAAATTTAAAAAACTTGGTGAAGATATGAGTTTAAATGATTACCAATATGTATTAAGAAAAAGATATTTGCCTGAAGAGCAAAATTTTGGAATTACTCTTAGCAATAGAGGAGGGATGCTTGAAAATGCTGAATATAAGATTCCACCGAAAAAAGAGCAGATAAAACAGAAATGTTTCTACCCAAGTTATAAATTTTTTTTAGACTACAATGGCGATGTGTTGATGTGTTCACATGATTGGGGAAAAAAGAATATTTTAGGAAATCTCAACAAACAATCTTTTAAAGACATTTGGTTATCTGATAAGTATATGGAAGCAAGACAAAAGTTAAATAATTCAGATAGAAGCATTAATCCATGTAATGTTTGCGATGTTGCAGGAACTTTAATTGGTTCAAAACATTCAGTAGCTTGGAAAAAATATCAGAGCTAATTTCTCTATGAAAATAAAAAAAATTGTTGGTTTAAAAAGAGACAAAATATCTTTGTTTTCTAGAAAAGATTATTTAAGATTAGATAAAAATGAGAGAGTGTCAAATTTTACAAGTAAAATTATTAATAAAATTCAATTAGATTCCTTCGACCTCACTGCCTACCCTGAGACTGGAAGAATTTATGAACAATTATCTAAGTTAAATCAATTAAGTAAAGAAAATTTTGTCTTAACTGCAGGTTCCGAATTTGGAATAAGAATGTGTTTTGAATATTTTTGTACAAATAAAAAGAAAAAAATAATTACATTAGAACCAACTTTTGGGATGGTTGAAGTTTACTCGAGATTATTTAATTTAAAACAAATTAAGATAAAATATGATAAAAAATTTAGATTAAATTTACAGAAACTTTACAAGCAAATTAATAAAAATATTTCCTTAATCATACTTGCAAATCCTAATAGTCCCACAGGCACAATTATTGAGGAAACTTCAATTATTAGTATTTTAAAAAAATCAAGACAACTAAATATACCTGTATTGATTGATGAAGCCTACGAAGGTTTTTATCGTCCATCTTGTCTAAAGCTAATTAAAAAATTTTCAAATTTAATAATTTTAAGAACATTTTCAAAATCTTTTGGGTTAGCGGGTTTACGTGCAGGATATTTAATTTCTAATACATCATTAATAAAAGAGTTATATAAATATAAGCCAATGTATGAAATAAATTCAGCAGCTTCAAAAGCTGTTTTGTTTTTATTAAAAAATCAAAGATTTGTTAAAGATTATATTAGTCAAACTTTAATTGGAAAATTATTTTTTGAAAAAGCTCTTAAAAAATTAAGAATACCTTTTCTAAAAACTTACGCAAATTTTATTCATATTAAATTAGGCACGAAAAAGGAAAAGATTGAAAGAGAGTTAAAAAAAATAAAAATTTTAACAAGAAAAGGCCCTGGCGTAGATGGTTATGAAGATTACTTAAGAATTACTTTGGGACCCAAAAATCAGATGAAGAATGTTATTTCAGTTTTAAATAAATATTTTAAATGAACAAACATTTTAAAGAACAAATTAGACTTGTGCGGCTAGTAAAGGAATATCTAATAAATTGCAAAAAAGCAGGTATAGATATCTCGTTGAGTCCAAAATGTTTTATGACAACATGGGCCCAAACTCCTGGTTATTTCAAACTTAAATATTTAATCTCTTATTCGAATTTTAACTCTATTATATTCTTTATGAAAGACTTGTTGTCTAGTGCTTTTCATCATGACTTATTCTGTAAAAAAATTATAAAAAAAAAAAAAATTAATAATCTAATCATTTCATATTGTAGAAAAAAAAATTTTAAAAAAAATGGATCTTTTTTTGATGATTATTTTAAGACTTCTTCAAAAAGCACTAATTCATTTTGGGTCTTAATATCACTTGATAACTTTGAGCCTGAAAATTTGAATAGCAACATTATTATTATTAGAAAAAAGAAAAAGGGCTCATTTAGTATTTTTTATTTTGTTAATAATTTATTAAAAAATATTTTTAGAAATTTTTTTTCTCCCAGAAAAATTTCTCATGAATGTTCAAATATGTATGTTTATACCCAGGAAATAAGAAATATTTTATATCTACTATTTCAAGATATTAAAATTGAAAATTTGATTTTGAATTATGAGGGAATTCCTTTTCAACATGGAATTATAAAAGAAGTAAAAAAAATTAATTATAAAACTAAAGTATTTTGCTACCTACATTGCGCTGGTTGGCCATTACAATTAGATCTGATATATAGATTAAATTTAATTGATAAATTAATTGTTTCTGGCAAAGATCAAAAAAACATATTGAAAAAATTTTTGAATTGGCCAAGTAAAAAAATATCTGTAATTCCATCTTTAAGATTTCAAAAGAGTAGTATTAAAGATTATGGAGGATTCATATTCGTTCCTTATGAGATAACTAGTTTTAAAAAATATTTGAATAGATTCGATATTTTTTTGAATACAGTTGCTAATAGATCTATTAATAATTTTAAGTTAAGAATTCATCCATTAAATAAAGATAGCAATAAACATAAAGAATTTGCAGATGAATTAAAAAAAAAGATTAAATTTCATAAAGAAAAATTCTCAAAAAAATTAAAAAAAAATTGTTCTGTAATTTTTGGGTCTGCAACTGGTGTTTCTATACAAACTCTAGAATACGGTGTTAAAATTTATCATATTCCAGATAATGAAAATATTGACGTTTTTTCTGATAAGATTTGGCCAAATATTAATGTGAAAAAAAACATAACAGGAGTATATGAATATTGTGTTAAAAAAAGAGGACAGATGTTTAAAGAAACTTCATCAAAAAATAATTTTGAAAAGTATCTCTTACCTTTAACTTCAGCTCATTAAAGAAATTTAGAAGTATAAAATGAATATATCATATAAAATTAACAATCTAAACCACAGAGTTGTTTTTTGTCATGACAAAGAATCTCCCGATATAAAGAGGGATCTTTCAAAACTTTATTCAGATAAAAAAATGATGGTAATAATAGATAAAAATTTAAGCCAAAAATTTAAAAAATATTTAATCGACGATTTAAAACAAGCAAATTTTGACATTACTTTTGTAAAAGTTGAGGCAAGTAAAAAAAATAAAAATGAAAAGTTTTTATTCAAAATTATTGATAAATTAATTGAAAAAAATTTTACAAAAAAATCAGTAATAATTTCATGTGGAGGCGGTGTGATAGGAGATGTTTGCGCACTAGCAGCCTCACTGTATTTAAGAGGATTAATTTATTTTCATATACCGACCACTATGACCGCAATAGTTGATAGCTGCATAGGTGGAAAAACAGGAATCAATTATAAAAATATTATTAATTCTCTTGGTAGTTACTATCATCCACGAACTGTTTTTATATCAAAAAATGTCATCAATTTAATACCTAAAAGAGAGTTTTTAGCTGGCATACCAGAAATTATAAAATCTGGAATAATAGACAATAATATTATTACAAAAATGCTTATTAACAATAAGAAGAAATGTTTATCTCGAGATTTTAGTTTTATGTCAAAATTAATTTATCTTACTTTAAAAACGAAAATAAAATTTTTTAAAAATGATGTTTATGAAAACTCTAGAAGATTAAATTTAAATTTTGGACACACATTTGCACATGCAATAGAAATGTCTATTAAAACCAAATATAAGGATATAATTCGACACGGAGAAGCGGTTGGAATAGGCATGCTCTGTGAAATTTATTATTGTGAAGGAAAAAGTAAAAAATTTAAATTTTTATTTAATCTGTTAAAACAATATAATTTACCAACAGATCTAAAAATTTTTTCTAAAAACTATAAAAAACAAAAAGCAAAAAAGGAAATATTTAAAAATATTTTTTTAGATAAAAAGAGAATTGGCAAATATCCAAGAATTATTAAAATTCTTAAATTAGGTAAATCAAAAATTGTTGAAATGAAAAATAATCAAAAAATCAAAAAAACAATTAACGATATAATTTTTTAAAAAATGAAAGCAATTTTAAACGTAATTTATAAATTATTAGTGATAACAGATAAAATTATTGATAAATTTTTTAAAAAGAGTTTTTTATATTATTTTAAAGATCTCTTCGAAAAAGATCTTTATATAGAAAAGAAAATTCTGAATAAAAAAGTTTCTTTTTACATTCCTAACAAGGTCACTAAATGGAGAGTTGGGACTTTTTACGAAAAAGAACCAGAGACATTAGAGTGGATAGATACATTTAATGACAGTAATAAAATTATATTTTGGGATATTGGCGCAAATATTGGCCTTTATTCAATTTATGCTGCATTAAAACACAAAAATATAGAGATTATTAGTTTTGAGCCTTCAACCAATAATCTTAGGATTCTAAGTAGAAATATTTCCATAAATAATCTAGAAGGAAAAATAAAAATTAACCAGTTCCCTTTGAGCGATAAAACTAATGAATTTGCCAGTATGAATGAATCTGAATTTATCGAAGGTTGGTCCATGGGCACATTTGCATATCAAAATGATTTTGAGGGTAAACACTTTGTTCCAAAACAAAAATATAAAATTTTGGGAACTTCTATAAACTATTTACTAGACTCAAAAATATTAAACGTACCAAATTTTATTAAAATTGATGTTGATGGGATAGAACACATGATATTAAAAGGGGCTGATAAGTATTTAGATAACAAAAATATTAAGAGTATGTTAATAGAATTAAACGAAAACTTCAAAGATCAATTTGACTCAGTGTTACGAATTATGTCTGATAAAAAGTTTAAAATAAAATTTAAAAAAAGGTCAGATGATTTTTATAAGGATAATTCAATTAATGAAAAAGAGAACAAGTTTTCTAAAGTTTTTAATTATATTTTTGAAAGATAATGAATATAAAGATATTAGATAGCTTTTTGGAAAAAAAAGATCTCGACGACATTTCTTCTATTAAATTAGAAAAAGTTAATAAAAATGAAATTCGTGTTTACCACAATTCTATAGACAAAAATAACAACACAAAAACCGATTGTATTAATTCAGAAATTTTAAAACGTTTGCAAGAAAATTACCACGATAAAGCTATGAATCTGCTTAAAGAGCTGAATCCACTTAAAGCTGAATTATATGATTATTCAGAATTTCACATAATTGAAACCGGGGCAGATTATCAATTTCCTATACACGATGATACACCTAATAAGTTATTAAGTGGAGTTATATATATAAGACCTGAAAAAAATAGTGGAACAATATTTTATGAAAATAAAAAAGGGAATGGAAAAAAAATAATTGATTGGGAAATCAATAGAGCAGTTTTTTTTTCTAGAACTGAAAGGGAGACGTGGCATTCATATAAAGGAGACGGAAAGTCTAATAGAATTGCCCTAGTTTACAATCTGATGACAAATAGAATTAAAGAAGTCTATGATATAGAGAAGAAAAGTTATTTACTCGGTCAATTAAGATACAAATTAAATCCTTATATTTATAGATTTTTTAAGTTTACAATTTAATTTTAAGTAAAGCATTACAATAAGATAATGAAAAAATGGATTGATCTGTCATTGGATAACGAAAAAAAGGATACACAAGATAGATTTGAGTATACAAATAAAGCAATGGGTTTAAAGGAAGAAAATACTTTAAATAATTTTAAATTACATCCATATTTGCACATATATGAGTTAAGAGTAAAATAAAAATAAAATATATGAAGATAGTTGTTTAACAATGAATTTAGAAAAAATTTTCAAAAATAAAAAAGTCATTGTTACTGGTCACACTGGCTTCAAGGGTTCTTGGCTTACTCTCTGGTTGACCGAAATCGGAGCTAATGTGTTGGGTGTATCAAAAGATATTCCAACGATACCTTCACATTATGAATTACTTGGACTAGGAAAGAGAATTAAGTCAAAAAAAATTGATATACAAAATTTAAAAGAAATAAAAAAGATAATTAAATCGTTTAAACCAGATTTCATATTTCATTTGGCAGCACAATCAATAGTTAGAAAATCTTATTCTAGTACAATCGAAACTTGGAAAACGAATTTAATGGGAACAGTAAATATTTTAGAATCTCTTAAAGAAAATAAAAAAGAAACAATTACTGTAATAATTACTAGCGACAAGTGTTATAAAAATATTGAGACAAAAAAAGGTTACAAAGAGAATGATATTTTGGGTGGCGAAGATCCTTACGGCGCCTCTAAATCAGCGGCAGAGATAGCAATAAACTCTTACATCAAATCTTTCTTTAATAAAAAAAATAATAAAAATTTTATTGTTTCAACTAGAGCAGGTAATGTCATTGGAGGCGGTGATTGGTCAGATAATAGACTTATACCTGACTGTATTAAATCATGGACTAGAAAAAGAACAACAAAAATAAGAAATCCGGAATCTACCAGACCATGGCAACATGTTTTAGAAGTTGTTTATGGCTATCTTCTATTAGCAAAAAAAATTAAACATAATAAAAAACTTCATGGTCATTCATTCAATTTTGGACCTAATATGAAACGTAATTTTAAAGTCATAGATGTTCTGAATAAATCTAGATTATTTTGGAAGGATATAAATTGGAAAATTGAAAAAAAGAAAAGTTTTAAAGAAAATACTTTGCTTAATTTAAACAATGCAAAGGCTAGAAAATATCTTAAATGGAAACCATTACTTAGCTTTGAAAAAACAGTTAAATTAACCATCGACTGGTATAGATGCTACAGCTTAAAAAATAAAAGATTAATTTTTAAAAAGTCAGTTGATCAAATTAAAACTTATAAAAAATTGATATAATTATGAAAGTTGTAATACTAGCAGGAGGATTAGGCTCTAGACTTTCTGAGCATACAAAATTAATTCCTAAACCAATGGTAAAAATATTAAATATTCCAATAATTGTAAGGATTATAAAATTTTATAATAAATTTGGTTATAAAGATTTTCTAATTGCTAGTGGTTATAAACATAAAATTATTAAAGAATATTTTAATAAAAATTTAAAAAATCTAAATATTAAGATTATTAACACCGGACAAAAAACAATGACTGGTGGAAGAATTAAAAAGTTAAAAAAATATATTAGAAATAGTAGATTTATGTTAACCTATGGGGACGGATTATCAAACGTCAATCTAAAAAAATTATTGAAGTTTCATAAAAATTCTAGAAATGTTGTAACACTAACAGCTGTAAGACCACCAGCAAGATTTGGAGGAATAAAAGTTTCTGGAAAAAAGGTAAAGTATTTTAAAGAAAAATCTAATTTGGAAGAAGGATGGATAAACGGTGGTTTTTTCGTAATGGAACCTGAGATTTTTAAATTTATCAAAAATGACCACACAATACTGGAGAGGTATCCATTAGAAATAATTTGTAAAAGAAAAAAATTAGGTGCCTATAAACATCATGGTCATTGGCAGTGCATGGACACAATAAGAGATAAACAAATTTTAGAAAATTTGGTTAAAAAAAATCTTTTAAAATAATCGTGAATAAAAAAATACTAGTTATAGGAGGAACAGGATTTATTGGATTTAACTTATTAAAAAAACTTCTTTTATTAAAATACGACTTAAGTTCCGTTTCAACTAAACTTCCATTAAAAGAGAAAAAGCTAAAAGGAGTCAATTACATCTGCCTCGATATTTCAAAAAAAAAAAATTTTATAAGATTAAATAAATTTAAATTTGATATAGTTATTAATCTTGGCGGATACATTGATCACTCTAAAGAAAAAAAAACTTTCAAAAGTCATTTTGAGGGAACCAAAAATTTAGTTGATTATTTTAGATATAAAGATTTAAAACTATTCATTCAAATCGGAAGCAGTTTAGAATACGGAGGAGTAGCATCTCCACAAAAAGAACATTCCAAATGTAAACCCAAAGGTAATTATGGTTTAGCAAAATATAAAGCAAGCAAATACCTAATAACTTCTAAGGGTTTAAGATTTAGTTTCTTAATTCTTAGACTTTATCAAATTTATGGACCTCACCAAGATACATCAAGACTAATTCCGCACACAATTACATCATGCATAAATAAAAAAAATTTTAATTGTACTAACGGCAAACAATTAAGAGATTTTTTGTTTGTTGATGATCTTGTAAATTTATTTATCAAAATTTTAATATCCAAAAAATTAACAAGCGATATCTATAACGTTGGGAGTGGAAAACCAGTTTCAGTAAAATATGTGATTAAAAAGATTCATCAAAAAATCAAAAATGGACACCCATTATTTGGTAAAATTAAAATGAGAAAAGATGAAATTAATAAACTCTATCCCGATATAAATAAAATTAAGTCTAAATTTAAGTGGAAACCAAATACAAGTATAGAAAAAGGCTTGGCAAAAACAATTAGATATTATGAAAACAAGTAAGTTTTCTCCATTGGTAAGTGTAATTATGAATTGTCATAATGGAGAAAAATATCTTAAAGACAGCATTAAAAGCTTAATGTCTCAGACATATAAAAATTGGGAGTTAATTTTTTGGGACAATAATTCTTTGGATAATAGTAAAAAAATTGTTAAAAAATTTAAGGATAAAAGAATTAAGTACTTTAAATCTTTAAAATTCCACAGTCTTTATCGCTCTAGGAATTTAGCTATAAAAAAAGCAAAAGGAAAATATGTAGGATTTTTAGATGTAGATGACCTATGGGAAAAGAATAAGTTAAAAAAACAGATAAAATACTTTTTAGAAAATCAAAGAACAAAGATTATTTATTCTAATTTTTTTCTTATAAATCAAATCAAGAAAAAAAGAGATATAGGATATAAGCATTTATTACCTACAGGTTTCATTACTCAGAAAATCCTAGATAATTATTCGGTAGGATTTGTAACGACTATGCTAGATAAGAATATATTTAGAAAATATAGATTTAATAATAAATATAACATTATTGGTGATTTTGATTTTTTTATAAAGATTAGTCAAAAATATAAGATTGGTTGTATTCAATCTCCTCTAGCATCTTACAGAGTACATGATTCTAATTTATCTGGAAAGAGAATTGATCTACATATCAAAGAATTAAAAGACTGGCTAAGTATTAATAAAAAAAAATTAGAAACTTTATCTTTTAATACAAACGCAATTAATAAAACTTTGATAAAGCTTAGAGTGCAATATTATCTAAAATATATGGGCATGTAGTTCAGTGGTAGAACGCTACGTTGACATCGTAGAGGCCATAAGTTCAATTCTTATCATGCCCACCAACTTTTAAAATTTTAATAATATTTTAGTAAACTTTTTTAGAATTAATTATTCTTAATTGTGATAATAAAATTACTAACGTAATTATCATATAGGTTGAATTTGAAGTTGTAAAAAAACTACCAGAGGATTTAAGTGGGAAAAAAAACATTAGAAAATTAATAAAAGCTATTATTAAAATATCAAACTTTTTTTGACTTTTGTCTTTAATATTAATTCTTAAGGAGTAAATTACTTTTGTAAATAATATAATTAAATAAGTAATTAATATTATTAAACCAACCAATCCTGTGGTAACTAGTATATCAAGATAATAATTATGTGGATGTGTCGTACATCTGGTTAATTTTTTTTTTATACAATTGTTGTAAAAGTTTTTATATCCTATACCTAAAATCTTATTATCTTCCCATATATAAAAAGCATTGGCATATAATGATGCGTGACCACTTCCAGACTCAAAATTTGTCACTTTAATTTCATCTTTTTTAATTTCTTCAAAAAGTTCTTTGTTTTTTATTGTATTGTAATTTTTAAAAGTTCTTGAACTTATATCTTTTGCGTTATCAAAAAAAGAAGTATAACTTTCGACAATTTCTTTTGATGAAAAATTACTTATAAATAATGTTAAAATAGCAAATGACAGTAATATAGGTATTAGTTTTGATTTATAATAAACCATTCCATAAATTGTTAAAAAAAATATCCAAATTACCATTGGTATTCTTTGGAAACTTATAAATATTGAAATGCTTACTAACGATACTAAAAATGATTTTAGAATTATGGTGTAAAAGTTATTTTTGTTAAATTTAGAAAAGATTATAAAGACTAAATAAAATCCAAAATTTTGAACAAATGAACCAGCTATTTTTTCAACTTGAAAAAAACTTGTTGGACCTAATTCATTTATTTTTAAACCTATAATATTATAGCCAAAGAAATATTGTATAATTAAGTCTAAAGATATAACCGCAACAATAATAGCATAGTAATAAAAAATTAGATCCAATCTAAAAATTTTTTCTTTTAGAAGATAAAAGCATATATAGTAGAAGGCTAAAAATCTCAGATAGAAAAAAGATTTATCTATATTAAATTGATTTAAAAGCGATGAAATTATTAAAGCTATACAAAAAAAAAGAAATGTTAAAATTAAAAAGTTATATTCAAATTTTATTTTTTTTTTTGTTAAGTAAATGCAGCCAAATAATATAAATAATACAAAATGAAGGTTTATTGCCGAATTGCCAACAATGAAAGATATTGGAAATAATACGAACAGCCAATTTAAAATTGAAATTAATCGGTTCAAACTCATGCTCAAATACATATATAATACTTAAATTATGCTGAAAATTTTGCAATATAATACGCATAAATTGAAATAATTTTTATTTACAATAATTATTATAAATACTATAAATCCTTGCCTGGTAATTATTGCGAAGGGGCTACACCCGATCCCATCCCGAACTCGGAAGTTAAGTCCTTCAGCGCCG
>MDTB01105904.1_pt1 | contig 37885 bp, 35 predicted proteins | sample 811161 | NCBI WGS metagenome assembly MDTB01 (sample SAMN05326650, study PRJNA326480) | marine metagenome | isolation source: seawater | place: Mediterranean Sea | collected 2009 | reverse complement strand
GTCCGGCCAACAATCAGACAGCCTAGAAGTAAAGCTGCTCAAGGGATATCGACCCTATTTCGAAGACCTGCAAAAACGTATTGTCCCTCGCTCGGTCAGCTTCCAGTGCCTGACCGCGATCAGCGAAGGTATTGGAGGTCGGCGGTTTATTAACCATCTGGCGCAAGCCGAAACACAACGTCTCGGGCTCAACGGCTTCGGGGAGAGATTGTTGGTCACCGCAAACCAACCGGGTATCGGGGTGTTTAACGGTGACACTGGTGTAGTCATTGATCCTAATCACTCACCAAATCCCCGCGTTCAGTTTGAAAACATCGAACAACCGCTTCTAAAAAACCAGCTAGGTGCCGTCGAATCCGCTTGGGCGATCAGCATCCATCGCTCCCAGGGCTCAGAATACAGCTCGGTGCTCATTTGCCTGCCCGAACCGGCCACCACACGGTCGCGGTTCAGACCAAGCCGGGAGCTTCTCTACACAGCACTCACCCGAGCCAAAGAAAGGGTGCAGCTATTTGCATCCGAATCGATGATTGATCAGGCGGTCTCAAGGACGACCCACCGGCTAACCTGTCTAGACCACTTCTTGAACGCCTCCTGACCATGTAGACTCGGTGGCTTTCAGGGTAACAATTGAGGAAGTTTCGTGGAGCTTGATGAACAGGATCCAAATCCAGAGGGAGAATTAATTCTAAGAGTCATTGCGCATCCCCGATTCACCAACGCGCTCGGCGACATTTATGCCGGCTGGCTATTGGACCAGATGGACCAGGCGGCGGCTCAGATTGCTATGAAAGCGAGCGGCGGACGTTGCGCGACCGTATCGCTCGACAACGTCGACTTCATCGCACCGGTCCCGGTCGGGTCCGAGGTCTCGATTTACGGCGAACTTGAGGATATCGGTCGTTCATCAATGCAGATCCGCATCGAGGTCTGGATCACGGAGCAGGGGACCGAGATCTATAAATCGACAGAGACACGGTTCGTGTTCGTGGCGATTGACGCAAACGGCCGTATCCGTCAGGTTCGCGGTTCTACTTAGTTATCCCAGTGGCACGAGCTTCGCGTACTGAAGGACGAGCCACTTTGTCGAGCCATCGTCAAACCGGACCTGGACTTTCATTTGGGGCCCCGATCCCTCGAAAGCCAAGATGGAGCCCTCCCCAAATAGCCCGTGGTCGACACGTGAACCGATACCCAAACCGGTGTCTTCACCAAAACTGTCGTCGTAGTCCCGGAACTTTGGGTGGCGGTGGGGGCGATCGACCGGACGCGCGCCAAAAGACGACGACACAAACGGACGACTGATTTGTGATTCCAGACGAACTTCCTCAATACAGTCTTCCGGGATCTCACGGATAAAACGGCTGAGAAGCCCAAGATGATCTCGACCGTTCAAGCGGCGTGTCTCAGCATAAGTAACAACCAAGTGCTTCATCGCACGTGTGATTCCCACATAAGCAAGACGCCTCTCTTCCTCGAGACCACCCGCCGATTCGAGACTCATCACGTGGGGAAATAACTCCTCTTCAGCGCCAACCAAAAATACACGAGGAAACTCAAGACCCTTCGCTGAATGGAGCGTCATTAGCTGAACCGCGTCCGCGTCTGGGTCTGCCTGGGTTTCACCCGCATCGAGACTCGCTTGAGATAAAAATTGTAGGAGAACTGGTGACTCGTCGTCCTCAGGCTCAAACCCACCGCACGCGCTCACGAGTTCGTTCAAGTTATCGACACGTGCCTGTCCCCGCTCTCCTTTCTCTGATCCGTGGTAGGCAAGAAGGCCCGTGGTATCGATGACGTCCCGTGCGAGATCACGTAACTCAAGATCAGTCGCCTTTCGATCGAGTTCTGAGATCAGGTCAACAAATGCAACGACGGCGGTTTTAGCCCGGCCGCTCAGTCCATCACCATGAGTCAGTTGTAAAGCGGCGTCCCACAACCCCTTGCCTTCATCGCGGGCCGTTTCACGAATCTGCTCAACCGTTCGCTCACCGATCCCACGTGGTGGGACATTAATAATGCGTTCGAAGGCTGTGTCATCGAACCGGTTCTGAATGAGACGCAGATACATAATGGCATTCTTAATTTCAAGCCGCTCATAGAATCGTTGGCCGCCGTATATCCGATAGGGAATACCGGCACGAAGTAACGCGTCTTCAAGGACACGAGATTGCGCATTACTCCGATACAGGATTGCTTGTTCTCCGTACAGACCGGTCTGGTCGACATGCTGGCTGATGCGGTTGGCGACAAAACGCGCCTCGTCCTGCTCGTTGAAGGCCGCATAGAGTTGAATCGGGGTACCGACACCCTGGTCGGTCCAAAGCTCTTTCCCAAGCCGGCCGGTATTGTTAGCGATAACCGCGTTCGCGGCCCTCAAGATAACGTCTGTCGATCTGTAGTTCTGCTCTAATCGAATTGTGGTCACCGGGCCGAAGTCTGACTCGTATCGATGAATATTCTCTATACGTGCACCACGCCACGCATAAATCGACTGATCGTCGTCTCCGACTGCCATGACGTGGGTGTCCGGGCCCGCTAGTAAGCGAATCCACGCATACTGAATGGTATTGGTGTCCTGAAACTCATCGATCAGCAAATGACGGAATCGAGCCTGATAATGCTCTAAAAGCTCTGATTTGTTTTTAAATGTCTCAAACGTTCGCAATAAGAGTTCCCCGAAATCGACCAGGTTCTGCGCGCCACACCGTGCGTCATATTCCTCATACAAACGAATCAGCATGTCGTTGTAGTAGTCGCGTCCTGTTTGTAAATGATGGGGTCGCTGGCCCTCATCTTTACAACCATTGATGAAACCAGCCACCGCACGCGGCTTGAATTTCGCGTCGTCTAACTGGAGGTCCGCGATGATCCGCTTGATCATCCGCTGCTGATCATCAGAGTCGAGAATCAAGAACTGATCAGCGAGCCCAGCATCTCGCCAATGGGCCCTCAAGAAGCGGTGCGCCAGACCGTGGAAGGTGCCCACCCACATCGTGTGGAGGGAACGGCCGAGCGTCTCCTCAAGTCTCTCACGCATCTCGCGCGCCGCCTTATTGGTAAAGGTCACAGCCATCAAGGCGTGGGGAGACAGCCCCTGTTCGCGCATCAAGAACGCCATACGCTCTACAAGCACACGCGTCTTTCCGGACCCGGCGCCGGCGATCACCAAAAGATTTGTCTCGGCCGCTTTCACCGCCAGCTGCTGTGGGTCATTCAAATGCATCAGGTCATCCTGGGACGAGGCGTATCAACTGACTTAAAGAATACCGGACGGAGACTGGCGGCTCTAGACGGCACTCCCCGTGCGGAAAAATATTTATGTGAAATTGAGCGTTGGGAATACCCGGCGGCTGACGCCGCCGGGTATTTGGTTTAAGCGCGGAGATCGAAGCGATCTGCGTCCATTACCTTGTTCCATGCGGAAACGAAATCGGCGACGAACTTGTCCTGATTATCGTCTTGTGCATACAACTCTACCAAGGCACGTAACTCCGAGTTAGAACCGAACACTAGGTCCGTCCGCGAGGCTGTGCGGACCGGGGCCCCAGACTTTCGGTCGTTAGCTTGGTACGAGTTATACCCAGTCTCGCTCCATGCCACGTCCATCGATAGCAGTGTCTTAAACCAAGAGTTATCGAGCTTCCCTGAGCCCCATAGCCCGTCGCCAGAGACACTGACGCCGACGGAACGCAAACCACCAACCAAGACTGTCATCTCTGATGGAGTCAGGCCAAGGAGCTGCGCCTTATCCAGCATCATCTCTTCGGGGCTCGCCCCAAACTCCGTCTCGCAGTAGTTACGGAACCCGTCCGCACGAGGTTCTAGGAGTGCAAATGAGTCGACGTCTGTCTTATCCTGGGTCGCGTCACCACGGCCGGTAGTCACAGGGACGCTCGCGGCACCCGACTGCTCGAGGCCCACGGCACCACCAATTACGATGACGTCCGCGACACTCGCACCGTTCGAGCTGGCGATCTTTTCATAGACCGCTAGTACCTCAGAGAGCTGTGCTGGATTATTTGCGGCCCAGTCCTTCTGTGGCGCCAGGCGGATACGGGCACCATTGGCCCCACCGCGCAAGTCAGACCCACGGAAGGTGCTGGCGCTGGCCCAGGCCGTTTCGACCATCTGGGCGCTTGAGAGTCCGCTGGAGGCGACCTCTTTCTTAATCGCGGACACGGCTGAATCAGACAGCTGCTTACCGGCAGGGGCAGGGTCTTGCCAGATATATTCAGCGTCGAGGTAGTCGCCTGCGACATAATTTGACTTGGGGCCCATGTCACGGTGCAGAAGCTTGAACCACGCTCTCGCGAACGCCTGACCAAACTCTTCTGGATTCGCCAGGAAGTGCTCACAGATAGCCTTGTAAGACGGGTCCGTTTTCATTGCCATATCAGCCGTGGTCATCATCGGCGTCACTTTATTACCGCTTCCATCTACCTCGGGCGCCATGTCCTCGTCGGAGATATTCACGGGATGCCAGATATAGGCACCGGCCGGTGACTTGGTGAGCTCCCAGTCATACTTGAACAACAGCTCGAGGTAACCCATGTCCCACTGGGTTGGGTTAGAGGTCCACGGGCCTTCGATGCCGCTGGTGATAGCGTCCACGCCCTTCCCAGACTTGTGGCTACTCAACCATCCAAAACCCTGGGCCTCGATGGCCCCACCCTCCGGCTCGGCACCGACGTGACTCTCGGGGCCCGCACCGTGGGCCTTGCCGAACGTGTGACCGCCCGCCGTAAGCGCGACCGTCTCCTCGTCATTCATCGCCATACGGGCAAACGTCTCGCGAATATCTTGCGCAGACAGCGCCGGGTCGGGGTTCGCGTTCGGTCCCTGCGGGTTCACATAGATCAGGCCCATCTGGACGGCCGCCAGGGGGTTCTCGAGGTCTTGGCGGGTGCCTCCGTACCGGTTATCACCGAGCCACTCGTCTTCCGCGCCCCAATAAATTTCCTTTTCAGAATGCCAAATATCGGCGCGGCCCAGCGCGGTGCCGTGGTTCGGACCACCCATGTCCTCGATCGCCACGTTTCCAGCGAGCACCAACAAATCGGCCCAGCTGAGGCTGTTACCAAATTTCTCTTTTACGGGCCACAGTAACCGGCGGGCCTTGTCGAGGTTTCCGTTGTCCGGCCAGCTGTTCAGGGGAGCGAAGCGCTGCGCCCCAGTACCCGCGCCCCCGCGCCCGTCACCGGTGCGGTATGTCCCAGCCGCGTGCCAGGTCATCCGGATAAAAAACGGGCCGTAGTGGCCATAGTCGGCGGGCCACCAATCCTGGCTATCACGCATCACTTTTTTAATTTCAGCCTTGACCGAACCGACGTCCAGCTTCTTGACTTCTTCCTTGTAGTCCACCTCGGCCACCGGATTACTCTTGGTGTCGTGCTGCCTCAAGATGTCTAGGTTCAGTTGGTTTGGCCACCAATCTTTGTTTTGTGTCCCGGTCATGGGGGTCGTGGTCGCCCCGAGCATGAAGGGGCATTTCACTTCTGAATTCATAGGTATCTCCTTTTTACCGTCATATAAGAAATCGTTAGTTTTGGGACCATTAGATGAACAGAATGGCTTGCGCATGTATAGTTATTATTGTGTATCGGTTCAATAGAAAAGAACTATGGTTGGTTAGGTAATTAACCGATTCGTCAATGGATATGCGGCGCTAATCAGCGCCAACGACTGACGATAGGTTTAGAGATAAAAGATGCCCAAAAATCTGAGTGCCCGAACAACCGTCAACAAAGACAGACACCCCATAGACTGGTTAAATCCAGATTACTACGACAAGGAAGCACTCCACGAAGAGATGCTACGTGTGTTCGATGTCTGCCACGGCTGTCGTCAGTGCCTTAACCTATGTAACTCGTTCCCGAACCTTTTCGACCTGATAGACGACACCGAGGGCATGGAAGTTGACGAGGTTGCGACCGAGGACTACAAAAAAGTGGTGGACGATTGCTACCTCTGCGATATGTGCTACTCCACCAAGTGCCCGTACGTGCCACCAAACCCCCTAGGCATCGATTTCCCTCATTTAATGCTGAGGGCCAAGGCGACCTATCTCCGAAAAAGTAGCCTCCCGGTATCAGAGAAACTTTTATCAAGCACCGACGCCATCGGCAAACTAGCGGGGATCCCGGTCGTCACCGAGACCATCAACATCGTGTCCCAATGGGAACCGGTAAAGCAACTGAACTCGCGTACGCTGGGTATTCATGAAAACGCATGGACCCCCAGACTTGCGACGAAAACTTTCAAGCAAATAAAAGAGCCATCAGCTGAGCGCGTTGTCGTTGACGGGGAACGAACGCCCGGGAAAATAGCAGTATTTGCTACCTGCTACATCAACTACCACGAGCCCGGCATCGGCATAGATCTGCTCAAGGTACTCGAACACAATCAGATCCCCTGGGTAACCGCAGAAAAAGAGGTCTGCTGTGGTATGCCCAAACTTGAACAAGGAGACTTGGAGGCGGTCGATAGGTTAAAGAGAGTCAACATACCTCACCTCGCGGAGCTCGCTAGACAAGGATTCGCGATTATGTCACCGGTCCCCTCATGCACGCTAATGTTCAAGCAAGAGATCCCCCTGATGTATCCTCGAGATGAAGACGTTCTAGCGGTCAAGGAAGCGTTCTGGGATCCCTTCGAATACCTACTGGCTCGCTCAGAAGACGGCTTGATAAAACTCCAATTCCAACGAGGCCTCGGGAAAGTCGCCTACCACGCCCCCTGTCACGGTCGCGTCCAAAACATTGGTAATCCGACAGAGGTATTCCTTCAGCTGATTGCAGAAACCGAAGTGCAGGCAACCAAGAGGTGCACAGGTCACGCAGGTACCTACGGGCTGAAGAAGGCCAGCCACGAAGCGGCAATGAAAATTGGCTACCCGGTTTCAAGAGCAATTCATGCCCAGCAACCAGATTTTGTTTCGAGTGACTGCCCCCTGGGCGGCCACCACATAGCACAGGGCATCCAGGAAAAATTCGAGTCTACGACCAACGTGCAGCATCCCATCTCGCTGCTCGCGATCGCGTACGGGCTCCGTAATCCAGAATAATAATCCGACACGAAAACTACGTGGCATAAAGTGTGAGACTGTTAGATACTGCCGTTTGAGTTTATTTTTCAGGGGAAAATTATGAAAAAAACTGCTCTCTACGTAGCCTCTGCCGCTCTACTGAGTTCGTCCCTAGTATTCGCCGGCGGGCACGCGAAATCAGTCAAACTTGGCGTCGTCCTCGGCTTTACCGGACCCGCTGAATCACTCGCAGAATCAATGGCCCGCGGAGCCGAGCTGGCGATGAAGGAAGTGTCCGCGTCCAAGCTTTTACTCGACAATGCGACGGTCAGTCACGTACGCGCCGACTCAACATGTGTGGACGCATCAGCTGCAGCTGCAGCCGCTGAACGTGTCATTGCTTCAGACAAAGTCGACGCGATCATCGGTGCACTCTGCTCTGGCGCAACTATTTCAATCCTGCAAAACGTTGCGATGCCGAAGGGTGTTATGCTTTTTTCACCATCAGCAACCTCACCAGCCCTCTCCACACTTGAGGACAACAACTTGTTCTTCCGCGCATCTCCCTCAGACGCACGTCAGGGGCAAGTAATCTCAGACGTTCTTGGAGAGAAAGGGATTAAATCGATCGCAATGACTTACACCAATAACGACTACGGGAAGGGACTCGCCGATTCAATCCAATCAAACTTTGAAGCCGCAGGCGGCAAGGTCACAATCAATACACCTCACGAGGATGGTAAAGGTGACTACGGCGCGGAGGTCGGCGCGTTAGCCCAAGCCGGTGGCGATATACTCGTCGTCGTTGGTTACCTTGACCAGGGCGGCAAGGGGATTATTCAATCGTCCCTAGACGCTGGTGCGTTTGATAAGTTCTTCCTGCCAGACGCGATGATCGGTGACAGCCTAGTTAAAGCTATCGGACCAGACCTCAACGGCGCGATTGGTACAGTTCCGGGGACCGACTCAAAGGGCGCCGAAATTTATGCGGAGCTCGCCAAGAAGGATGGCTTCGAGGCCGGTCCGTACTCACCAGAGGCATACGACGCAGCAGCATTGACCCTGCTTGCAATGCAGGCGGCTAACTCCAAAGATAGTGACGCAGTCAAGGCAAAGGTTTTTGATGTCGCAAACGCCCCCGGAACAAAGATTCTTCCGGGCGAGCTAGCTAAAGGCCTTCAGATCCTCAAAGACGGCGGTGAAATAGACTATGTTGGTGCGACAGCTGTCGAATTGATCGGTGCAGGTGAATCAGCCGGTAGTTACCGAGAAATTCTCGTCAAAGATGGCAAGAATACAACGGTTCGCTACCGCTAGTCGTTGATTAAAGGCGGCGCAGGGTGCCCTCTGCGCCGTTTTTTATCATGTAAATCTATGATTGTTGTCGAAAACTTGCACAAAAACTTTGGCGGAGTACGTGCCGTCAATGGAGCAAGCCTCTCGGTTCAGCCAGGCTCAATAACGGGGCTCATCGGTCCCAATGGTGCCGGGAAGACTACCTTATTCAATGTCATCGCCGGCTTATACCAGCCAACTTCTGGCAAAGTTCTTCTGGATGGTGAAGACATCACGAGCTTAAAACCCTATGAGTTATTTCATAAAGGCGTGCTAAGAACCTTCCAACTAGCCCATGAGTTCTCGACACTAACCGTCCGCGACAACCTGATGATAGTTCCACCAAACCAGGCAGGAGAGAGTCTCCTAAATACGTGGTTCAAACCGAGCCTAGTCAAAGCACATGAAGAAGAGATTCGATCAAAGGCCGATGAGGTCATCCGGTTCCTAGAGCTTGAACAGGTTGCGGATGAATTCGCTGGCAATCTCTCAGGTGGCCAGAAGAAGTTATTAGAGCTCGGCCGGACCATGATGGTCGACGCAAAAATCGTCTTCCTCGATGAGGTCGGCGCAGGCGTAAACCGCACACTGCTCCGCAAAATTGGAGACGCCATCATCAAACTCAATGAGGAACGCAACTATACGTTTTGTCTCATCGAGCACGACATGGAGTTTGTCGCTCGGCTATGTGATCCAGTGATCTGTATGGCTGAGGGGGCTGTCCTCACCAAGGGTACGATTGATGAGGTCAAAAACAATGAACAGGTCATAGAGGCCTACCTCGGAACCGGACTTAAACACACGAAATGATATGAGCTTCTTAGTTGGCGAACAGATGACGGGCGGATACGGAGCAGCGGATATTTTGCACGGCTGCTCGATTGGCGTTGAAAAAGGCGAGATTGCTGTCATCGTGGGGCCAAACGGCGCCGGCAAATCCACGGCAATGAAAGCTGTTTTTGGCATGCTGCCGCTGAGACAAGGGCGCGTCGTGTTCGACGGTGAAGATATCACGCAATTAAAGCCCGAGGAACGCGTAATCAAGGGAATGGGTTTTGTTCCCCAGACAAATAATGTGTTTACGTCAATGACTGTCGAAGAAAACCTAGAGATGGGTGCATTTATCCGCAACGACCCCATCAGCGACTCAATCGCACAGGTCTACGATTTATTCCCCATTCTAAAACAAAAAAGAAAGCAGTCTGCTGGTGAACTCTCGGGCGGACAACGACAGCAAGTCGCAGTCGGCAGAGCGTTAATGACCCAACCAAAAGTTCTCATGCTTGATGAACCAACGGCAGGTGTCTCTCCCATCGTGATGGATGAGTTGTTCGATCGTATTATTGAAATTGCCCGGCTCAGTGTCGCCATTTTGATGGTGGAGCAGAATGCAAAACAGGCACTCGAGATCGCTGATAAAGGCTACGTCCTGGTACAAGGGCTCAACCGATTTACAGACACTGGCGAGGCGCTCTTGGCGAACCCAGAAGTTCGTAAGGCATTTTTGGGGGGTTAGATGATTGATTTCTTAAACGCTCTCGCGCTCCTTGGTAACTTCCTCATCGTCCCTGGCCTGACCTACGGTTCACAGTTAGCGCTCGGTGCATTGGGCGTCACGATGGTCTATGGGGTACTCCGTTTCTCTAATTTTGGCCACGGTGAGACAATGGCATTTGGTGCAATGATAACGATTTTGGTTACCTGGGGAATCCAGTCGGTAGGCATCTCAATCCAACCGCTTCCTACCGCTCTCCTGGCAATCCCCGTGGGAATCTTGGTTACAGTATTTTTGACCCTGCTCATTGATAGATTTGTATATCGGTACCACCGGGAGCGTAAGGCTAACCCAGTAATTTTCTTAATTGTCTCAATTGGAGTGATGTTCTTTTTAGGTGGCCTGATTCGTTTTGTCATTGGGCCGGGCGACCAAATTTTCTTTGATGGGACGCGCTTTATCTTGAAGGCACGCGAATTCAAGCAACTCACAGGTCTAGATGAAGGGCTCTCTCTAAAAATGACCCAGGCTGTAACGATCATCACTGCCGTGATCATTGTTGCCAGCATATTCTGGTTTTTAAACCACACGCGCACCGGAAAATCGATGCGTGCCTACTCAGATAATGAGAATCTAGCGCTACTATCTGGAATTGATCCTGATCGTGTGGTCATGATCACATGGATCCTCGTTGCTGCTCTCGCTACCATCGCAGGCACCCTATATGGACTCGATAAGTCGTTCAAACCCTTTGTTTATATGCAACTGTTGCTCCCGATCTTTGCGTCAGCCATTGTTGGCGGTGTCGGCAATCCTGTGGGCGCAATCGCTGGTGGCTACGTGATTGCCTTCAGTGAGTTGATACTGACCTTCGCATACAAAAAGGTGGTTCTATATTTAGGCCCTGAAAATATGGAGCTTGAATCGCTGGTCCAGTTTTTGGGAACAGACTACAAGATTGCCGTGTCGTTTATGATTTTGGTGATCGTTTTGATTATTAAGCCGACCGGCTTATTTAGCGGGAAAACGATCTAATGGCTGCGTTCTACCAGCAGTACCGAAATCAAATCTTGTTCACCGGCATGGCTGGATTATTGGCTGTGGTCGCAGTGATTCAAGGCCTGTCTGTGTCATTAACGATCCTCAACCTCTGCTTGATCAGCGCCATAATGGCACTGGGTGTGAATATTCAATGGGGATACGCGGGACTTTTCAATGTCGGGGTCATGGGATTCGCTGCCCTAGGCGGTCTTGCTGGCGTATTAATCTCGATGCCGCCGGTGACCGAGGCGTGGCAAGCCGGGGGCCTGGGTATCTTGCTCGGACTACTGATCACGATCGGCACCGTCATTGCCTGCCTTTTTACCTGGTCTCGAATCCAGCATTTAAATAAACAACGCTACTGGATCATCGCCGGCATTATTATTTCCGGCTACGCACTACTTCGAATTTTCTTTGATCCTGGCGTGGATGCGATCGAAGCGATTGATCCATCTGTCACCGGCTACTTGGGCGGTCTCGGCCTCTCCATTCTAGTTGCGTGGCCGGTGGGTGCCCTATTCGCGGCAGGTGTCGCATTTGTAATTGGTAAAATTGCACTCGGGCTTCGCTCTGACTACCTGGCCATCGCGACACTTGGAATCAGCGAAATCATCATTTTCTTCATCAAAAACGAGGAATGGCTGACCCGTGGTGTAAAAAATGTAAATGGCCTACCGCGACCCGTCCCCTATGAAATCGATCTTCAGCAAGCGCAATGGTTCCAAGAATGGGCCATGGCTCTCGGTATGCCCGTCGATGATGCGTCTGCTGTGTTCGTCAAGATCTGTTATGCGCTTCTTTTTGTAGCCGTGATTGGGATATTACTCTGGCTTTCAGAGACTGCGTTGAGATCTCCTTGGGGACGAATGATGCGCGCAATTCGTGACAACGAAACAGCCGCTGCCGCCATGGGTAAGGATGTCACATGGCAGCACTTACGGGTATTTATTTTAGGATCTGCAGTCATCGGTCTGGCAGGAGCCATGCTCACCACACTGGACGGTCAATTTACTCCCGTCGGATACAACCCGCTCCGATTCACATTCTTAATTTGGGTAATGGTGATTATTGGCGGATCGGGTAACAACTGGGGTGCCGTGCTCGGTGGTTTCTTTATTTGGTTTTTTTGGATTGAGGCTGAACCGATCGGGCTATGGTTGATCGATACCCTGACATCTGGCATGGACCCCCAAAGCGTGGTCAGGGAGCACCTACTCGAAGGTGCCGCCCATATGCGATTGATGACTGTTGGGATCATTCTGCTTCTGACTCTCCGCTATGCCCCAGAGGGCTTAATCCCAGAGCAGAAAAGACTCTGACAACCATAATTAAGATGAATAGATGACCCCGCGAGTGCACAGCGCTTCTATCTCAGCATCTGAATAGCCCAGCTCTAACAGCATCTGATGCGAGTGCTGCCCGTGTGTTGGGGGCGGTCTTGATAAGACTGGCTCAGTGCCATGAAATTTCACCGCCATACCGATTCCTTTGACCGCGCCCAACCGCTCATGTTTAGTTTCAACCACCATATCACGGGCCAGGGCCTGGGGATGCTCGAGCATCTCTCCGATCGACAAAATAGGACCGGCAGGAACGCCAGCGCGGTCTAGCTTTTCAAGCCAAACCTCGGATGTGTGTTGTCGAAAGAAACCATTGAGCACGTCAACTAGCTCGCCTAGGTGCGCCATCCGATCGGCATTTGATGAAAATCTTGGTTCATTATTCAGTTCCGGTGCACCTATCACATCCAACAGCCGCAGCCAGTTTCTTTGATTCGCCGCACCGATATTGATGTATCCGTCCGCGGTCGGAAACGCCTGATAAGGCGCATTCAACGGGTGCGCTGAACCGAGCGCCTTGGGCGACTCACCCGTCGCTAGCGCGATCGCGGATTGCCAGTATGTATGGGTGATACCGGCTTCAAAGAGCGATGTATCAACCCGAGTACCCAAGCCTGTTTTTTGTTTGCCTGCATAGGCCGCCGCCGCGCCCATCGCTGCGAGGATACCCGCGGTGATATCAGTGACAGGGGCGCCTACCTTGACAGGACCATCATCTTGGCCCGGGCCCGTGATACTCATCAATCCAGACGCGCCCTGTGCGACCAAGTCAAAACCTGCACGTTCACGGTAGGGGCCCGTTCGCCCATATCCTGATATTTCGACATAGATGAGGCCTGGATTGATCGCCTTTAATTCGTCATAAGATAAGCCCAGACGCTCCATCGTATCGTGACGAAAATTCTCGATGACGCAATCAGCGTCTTTCAATAGTTCTGTGAGGATATTCTTTCCATCGTCAGATTTTAAGTTGAGTGCTATACCGCGTTTATTGCGATTCATCATTAAGAAAGCCGCGGACTCTCCTCCGATTTGTGGAGGCACCATTCGCCTCGAGTCATCGCCCCCCTCAATTTTTTCGACCTTGATAACGTCTGCACCCATATCGGCCAACATCATTCCGCACAATGGACCCGCCATGATGTGTGCGAGCTCAATGACTCGCATGCCCGCCAGTGGTCTCGGCTGCTGACTCATCGACCGCCCCAGTTAGCTTTCCGCTTAGCGAAAAAGGCTTCAATACCTTCGGCAAAATCATCGCTTAAATAACAGCGCTGAATCAGATCGGTATCTTCAGGGATTACACGTTGAGCCAAACGATTTAACCCGTCGCGGGTCGCTGAGATTGTGAGCGGGGCCAACGTTGTCAGGTGCTCGGCTAACTCCCTCGCACGTTGATCACACAGCTCAGCGTTGTCGATGACCTCACTCACAAAGCCCGACTCCACCATCGGCGCAATCGGCAGAAACTCCGCGGTTAACAACAGGTAGCGCGTCCGCGACTCACCAAGCAGATGGATCAACCTGTTGAGATTTGCTATCGACAAGCAGTTCCCTAAAGTCCGGGCGATCGGCATCCCAAACTTTGTGTCTGGGGTTCCCAACCGAATGTCTGCTGCGGCTGCAATAGCCGCCCCTCCACCGGCAACAACCCCATGCAAAGAGGCAATGACTGGGACAGAGGCCGTTTGGACAGCCTCAATGACTCGACCAATCATCGCTTCATAATCGATCGCGTCCTGGGCCGAATGGAAATCTTTAAAATTTGAAATATCGGTGCCTGAAGCGAAGGCCTTCGCTCCTTCGGCGGTCAACGCAATGACACGCGCACCGCCGGGATCGCGACATAAATTTTCCAATGCTTGGTACATGTCAAAGGTAAGAGAGTTTCGAGACTCAGGTCGCGTCAGACGGTATTCCGCGATACCGCCTTCTCTGATAATCGTGTAATCACCCACACTACGACCGATAAATCACATCAACCAGATACATAGGTACGTCCGGTACGTAGGTACAGAGCATCAACACCGCAAACAGCACTGCAATGAAATAGATGTTGATTTTAGATACATCCCAAATATTCGCGCGAGCAACAGCACACGATGTAATCAATACACTCGCTACCGGAGGAGTTTGCTGGCCAAGCGCCAAGTTCAAAGTGACCACCAACCCAAAATGGATGGGATCAATACCCGCCGCCTGTATTAGCGGGATAACGATTGGAACAACTAAGATAATTGCTGCCGCCGAATGTAGGAAGAAACCAATCACTAAAAAGAACACATTGAGGATAGCGAGAATCACCCACTGGTTGGTCGTCATGTCGAGGATCCACCGCGCAAAATCCTGTGGAATTTGGGCCCGGGTGAGGAACCCACCCATGACCACGGATGCGGCAACCAGTAACATGACGACAGCTGTCTGTACCCCGCCATCGATCATCGCACGCTTTAGGTGCCCAAAATCCATCCTCGAATACCATGCGCTTACCATTAACGCTGCGACAACCGCCAGTCCTGCCGCCTCTGTGGCGGTCACGAACCCACCAAAGATTCCACCTAAGATAATGACTGGCAACGTAAAGGCAGGCAGGGCATCAATTAATGTCCTCCATAGGCGGCGGAATTCAAATGCCTCCTCTGTTGGAAGGTTATATTTACGCGCAAAATAGTAAGCCATCCCCATCAGTCCAAACGCGCCTAGTAGGCCCGGGATAATCCCGGCAACAAATAATTGCTCGACCGAGGTACCGGCAGATGTCGCGTACAGAATCATCGGAATTGACGGTGGGATGATGATCGCCAGAGATGCCGAAGACGACGTGACTGCAGCGGCAAGCGGCGCAGAGTAGCCTCGTTTCTTCATTTGCGGAATCAGAACAGAACCCAGTGCCGCCACGTCAGCGACTGCAGAACCTGAGATCTCAGCGAAAAACAAACTCACGCCAATGTTGACCATCGCGAGACCGCCACGCACGAAGCCAATGATGGCGTTTACAAAGTTGATCAACTTATCAGTGATACCTCCAGCGTTCATGATAGCCCCAGCAAGAACAAACATCGGGATGGCTATCAATGAAAACTTGGTTGACCCGTCATACATATCGAGGGCTAGGGTCACGATACTATCGAGACCCTCTGTCACTGCGAGGCCAAAAATCGCCGAGACAGCGAGGCCAACCGCAATAGGTACGTTGATACAAATAAGAGCCACTAAAATCACGAACATCATAAAAACAATCATGACTTGGCTCCTGACTTTGCTAACTCAGTCTCTACTTCTTCCTCAATCTCTGCGTGCTCAAGCGAAATACCGGCACAAGTCTTTTTGAAGTAATCAGGGAAACTAAGAATTTCACAAAGCACAAAAAGTGTCGCGCCAATCGGGATCACTGACTGTGTTAATTGGATAGGAATCCACGTAAGAGATACAAGGTATTCGCCTTCCAGGACCACCAGCACCTCGTATCCTGTGTAGGCGAGCAGGGCGAAGAATCCAATCATAACCCCTTCAGCGAACAATGCCGCCCATGCCCTCAACGGCATCGGAATCGATAGGAGGACTGTATCAAATCCGATGTGGCGACGATGTAGCGCTGCATAGGCACCACCATAATATGTCAGCCAGGCGAGCTGGATAGCCGCGATTTCGTCGTACCATGAGACCGAGTTTCCGGTGATGCGGGCAAGAACCGCGAAGATGACCACGCCAGTAAGGGCGATCATCTGAAATAGGATGAACCACACAAGTAGCTGGTCGACAGCTTTAGCAAACCGAGTCACACAATACTCCTGACCTGTATAAATAAAGTAAGCGGCCCGACTGGGCCGCTATTTGGTCTTTGACGCTCGACTAGTTAGCGAGGCCTTGTACTGTTTTAATTAGCTCTGCACCACCTTCAACTGACGATGCAAATTCATCGTAAATTGGCTTTGATGCTTTGATGAATGCTCCATTGTCTGCATTGTTCACCTGTACACCTGCCGCCTTGATCACATCCAGAAGCTCCGTTTCAAGAGCCGCTGCCTTGCGATAAACGAAGGTCTGTGTCGATGCGGCACAGCTATTAAGTACCTTTCGTACGCCAGCAGGCTGCTTTTCAAAATGCTTCTTGGAAGACAAGATGTAGGCCGGCGTGTAGACGTGACCCGTGATGGACAGATACTTCTGCACTTCTTGGAATTTCGCAGACGCGATCTGTGCGTACGGGTTTTCCTGCCCATCAATCACGCCCGTCTTCAATGCCGTAAAGACATCCGAAAACGCCATGGGGGTCGGGTTCGCGCCGTACAGTTTGAACATCTTCACACGCCAGGCACCCTTGGGGGTCCTTAGCTTCACGCCCTGAAGATCAGCGGGCACGTTAACAGGACGGGTGTTATTAGTGATGTGCCGGAAACCGTTCTCAAAGTACCCAATGATGTGGTACCCCTTAGCCTGAGCAGCGGACTGGAAAGTACCGCCAAGCTTCTCTTGAACCCGCTTCATGTGCTCTCGATCTTTGATGATATATGGCATTTCAAACACACCAAACTCATCAGACACTGAAGACATCACAGACGACGGTAAGGCGAAATCAACCTGACCAAGCTTCAGTTTTTGCAACAGCTCTTTATCTTTACCCAACTGTGAGGAGCCGTAGGTCTGAACCTCAATCTTCCCATTGGATTCGTCATTCACGCACTGCGCGTAGGCATTGACACTTGCCTCGAACAGAGACCCCGGCTTCCCAACGTGTCCAAACTTAAGAGTCACGTCAGCTGCAAAAGAGGGTGCTGCTAGGCTAGCCGAAAGGACAGCAACAGAAGCTGCCATGTATATTTTTTTCATTTTATTCCCCATTTTTTTTATGTAAGGAGTTTGTTTTACCGCGATAAAAACCGCATAGCGGCCTCAACACCGCCTGGCTGATGCGGCAGGCCAGCCAAGCCCATGCCCATTTCGACGCCGCAAAGGACGCCCATGAGTGTTAGTTCATTGATATCACCTAGATGGCCAATACGGAAGGCTTTTCCTTTAATTTTCCCAAGTCCTGTGCCTAGCGACATATCAAACTTGTCCAAAATCATTTGCCTAACGAAGTCGGCGTCGTGGCCCTCTGGCACCATGATCCCGGTCAACGCATTTGAGTGCTCGTCGGGATTCAGACAAACGGTCTCTAGTCCCCAAACTGATACTGCCTCCCGGCATGCATCCGCAAGACGACGGTGTCGATCGAACACGTTATCCAACCCTTCCTCTTCAAGCATTGCGATTGCTTCTCTCAATCCGTAAAGCAAGGTTGTTGCTGGTGTGTACGGGAAATAACCTGTCGTGTTACAGGCAAGCATCTCGTGCCAGTCCCAGTAGGAGCGTTTGGAACCCCCATTCTTGGCGGCCTCGATCGCTCTGTCTGATAAGGCATTAAACCCAAGACCTGGCGGCATCATCAGCCCCTTTTGAGACCCTGACACAGTGACGTCGGCGCCCCATTTATCGTGCTCATAATCGACCGACGCTAGCCCAGAGATACTATCCACGAGCAATAACGCCGGATGGCCAGTCGTATCAATTACCTCGCGAACTGACGCAATGTCCGACGTAATCCCACAGCTGGTCTCATGGTGAACACAACACACAGCCTTAATGGAACGGTTGGTATCTTGGCGTAACCGATCCTCGATTCGGTTTGCGTCAACACCGGTCCTCCAATCGCCCGCCAGAAACTCGGTCTCGATTCCCAGTCGGTCCGCCATCTGTTTCCAGAGCGTGGCAAATTGTCCGGTCTCGTAGAACAAAACCCGGTCACCCGTCTCTATGACATTCGCGAGACAGGCTTCCCATGCGCCTGTGCCGGAGCTGGGGAAAATGACCACGGGCGACTGTGTTTTGAATATTCTCTGCATCCCATGCAAGACGGTCTGGCCAAGGTCGGCAAAATCAGGCCCTCGGTGATCAATCACTGCGGCATCGATGGCCCTCGAAATTCGATCTGGAACCGGACTTGGCCCTGGGATTTGTAAAAAGTGTCGACCGGCCCTGTAGGCCATAAGCGGAATCCTTTTCTTGGTATTCTCTGGGATCTAAATCTCTATAGCCTTAATCTTGCCGACTGGTACGTTCGGAGTAAACTAAACTCCACACAAAAATACATATAAATTCTAACTCAATGGCAATACAAAGAAGTATAGCCGACAGGCATTTTCTAAAAGGGTTATTTTGTGGATAAGGTAATTCTTAGGTCGTTAGCACCTAAAGGGCGGCTACGCGCCGGAATTAATCTCAGTAACTTTTTATTGGTACCTGAAGTTCTCAACGACAGCACTCCTAAAGGTACGTCGCCCGATGTAGCCATGCGAGTCGCTAGCGAGTTAGGGGTCGAGTGCGAGTTCATTACTTTTGACGGACCGGGATTGCTAGCAGATGCCTCGGCCGAAGATAAGTGGGATATCGGAAATATAGCGAATGAGGCTGCGCGCGCCTCGGTGATGAGCTTCACCAGACCATACGCCCTAATCGATGCACACTTCTTGGTGCAAAAGAGTTCAAGATTACGAAATAACCAAGACGTGGACAACAGTGAAGTCACGGTAGCGACTCCTGAACGAACCGCGTATGACCTATGGCTCACAGAAAATTTGAGGAACGCATCTATAAGCCGGGCGGATTCGATGTCTAGAGCGCGCGAGCTGTTCACTAGCGGTCGGGCAACTGTATTGGCTGGACTAAAACCGGCACTGATGGAAGAAGTTGTTAAAAACCCACAATACGAAATCCTTCAACCAATGTTTACAGCCATCAAGCAGGCCATCGGGATAAAAAAAGGTAACCCGCAAGCGCTCGCATTTTTAAACGAGATGGTCGCCGAAATGATCTCAAGCGGATTCATCTATGAATCCCTCTTAAGACACAACGTGCAAGATAAGCTTACGGTTGCCACCCAAGATATCCCGCTTGATGCTCCCATCAAATAGAGGTTAGCAATGAAAATTACAGGTATAAGAGCATACGTGTTGAGCGATTCAAATAATGGGAAAGCCCACTGGGTAAGTCATTTCCGGGTACCACACGCCAACGAGTTACTTGTGATATTGGAGACCGACGAGGGTATCGAGGGATTTGGCCTCACCACCAGCTATACCACGATTGACCCACTGGTAGACGCTCTCACAAGCGGGCTGGCGAATTTTATAATCGGAGCCGACCCACTGTCGCCTGAACAAATCTATAACAATATTTTTAGTACAACCTGGAAGCGAATCTCTTTTGAGAGAGGGTGGTCACGTGAGGCTATCGTAAGATTATCAGCGGCGATTGACATCGCGTGCTGGGACATTATCGGTAAAAAGGCGGGCCTACCTTTATACAAGCTCATGGGGGGGTGGCGTCACGAGGTCCCCTACTACGTGACCTGCGCATATTACCAGGACGGAAAAGATCTCGGCGCGCTTCGCGACGAAATGGAGTGGCTAAAATCACAAGGCCACACGAGATTCAAGGCCAAGATAGGGGGCCTCAGCCTCGGCGAGGACATCCAACGACTAGAGACGATCCGTGACGTCATCGGTTTTGAGGCTGACCTAATGGTGGATGTCAACAGAGCGTGGGATCTGAAAACCGCGATCGAGGGCGTTGAGCTTCTGCTCCCCCTAAAACCACGGTGGTTGGAAGAGCCCTTGAGATGGACAGACGATCGATACGAGACAACTCTGCTTGCCCAAAAGACTCATATCCCTATCTCAGGAGGCGAGAGCGAGATCACGCTCGAGGGCTGTCGTGCTTTTTTAGATCAGAGATCCATCGATATATTACAGTTTGATGTAACCATGTTCGGAGGTATCACCGGCGGCCGAAAGCTTTCGGCGCTCTGCGAATTGAATCACGTGGACGTGGTGCCACACCATGATCCTTTTATACATGCGCAGATTGTGGCCGCGACGCCCGCAGGGCTGATGGTAGAGTCCTTCCCAGACCCCGCGCGAGACCCCTTGCAGGCCGAGCTTTTCGAGAATCCTCTAGTCCACAGGGGAGGCTCACTGTTATTAAACGAAGAACCAGGGCTCGGGCTACGACTCTCGGTCGATGCTCTATCAAAGTTCGGGAAAGTTATTCCAATGGATTAACAAAACCAACCGCATGAATCTCTTCAACGAGCCTTCGGCTCAACATTCTGCCTCGACAACAATCTATTTATCTTCACAACCTGTTGCCATTTAGAGTTTAGCGCCGACGCAAATAAAGTTAGATTTGCAGCCCTAATCTACTGGAAATTAAAAACACTAGTTGCTGATTTATATCTAAACCGAATACAATACATTTTGTATTTTGTATACAAAAATCAACTCGGAAAAACGATGAATATGTTTTTAGGTCTTACAGTAGATCAAAATGACCACCAACCGCCGCCGCGTCAGTTAGACGCCGATGAGACCCGCCGACTGAGACGACGTATTGAAACTGATACGCAATGTGAGATCTTATTTTCACAGTTTGATTGTGGCCGGTATGCGACAGACGCGAGTCATTACCAAATATTTCCTATCGGGGTAGTCACTCCCAGAGAACGAAATGATTTAAGTGCGCTCATCGAAATCGCTAAAGAATATGATATTTGCCTCACCGGTCGGGGTGGTGGGACGAGCCAAAACGGACAAACCATTAACCAGTCGCTTGTCATTGACTGCTCTAAGTACCTAAACAACATCACTCACCTCGATACTGAAAATCGAATTTGTCACGTCGAGCCTGGTGTTGTTCTCGACCATCTCAACGCAAAACTAAAACGCACAGGTCTTTGGTATCCAGTCGATGTGTCAACCTCGAGCCGAGCAACTCTTGGTGGAATGACCGGAAATAATAGCTGCGGATCACGTAGTATCCGGTATGGAACCATGCGCGATAATGTACAAAGCGTGCGCGCATTGTTAGCAGACGGCTCGGTGGCGCATTGGCGAGAGTTATCAGCCAAGGATCAGGGATTAACGGTCACTGATTTGTCAGTGAGAGATGACCTATTAGGACAGCTGCTGCATCTCGGAGCGTCTAACAAAAACCTCATCGAGTCGCGCCTTCCTCGTCTGATGCGTCGCGTCGGTGGTTACAACATAGATGCCTTGATTCCAGATGGGGATGGTGGCTCCGGATGTTGGCCGGGGACTGCAAGCAACCCATCCCACCTATTTGTTGGCAGTGAAGGAACGCTCGGACTATTGGAGGAGATCGAACTAAAGCTCTCGCCGATCCCTAAAAATAAAACGCTGGGCGTCTGTCACTTTAATACCTTTTATTCCGCGATGGATGCCGCGCAACATCTAGTGACGCTGGGCCCGACCGCTGTTGAGCTAATCGACCGCACAATGATCGACCTATCACGCGACATACCGATGTTTGCCAAGACTGTCAATCTGTTTGTGAAAGGAGAGCCTGAGGCCCTGTTACTGGTTGAGTTCGCAGAAGATGATCAGCTAGAAAACATTCGGCGTCTGGATCAGCTCGAACAGATGATGGCAGACCTTGGGCAGCCCGACTCGCTAGTCAAGGCAGAAGATCCAGCGTTTCAAAAACAGATCTGGGAGGTCAGAAAACAAGGCCTCAATATCATGATGTCGATGCGCGGCGACGAAAAACCAATCTCGATAGTTGAGGACTGCGCGGTAGAGCTCAAGGACCTCGCCGAGTACACGCGACGCCTAACAGATGTCTTCGAAAAGCATGGGACGAGTGGTTGCTGGTATGCACACGCGTCTGTAGGAACATTGCACGTGCGGCCCGTACTCAACTTGAAACAAAAGCTCGGCGCCGAGGCCTTGAGAGCGGTCGCCGAAGAAGCGTTTGAAATGGTACGTGAATACAAAGGGTCCCACTCGGGCGAGCATGGAGACGGCATCGCGCGGTCCGAGTTTCATAAAGATATGTTCGGTCAAGAAATGGTAGGCCTATTCGAGCTAGTCAAACAAATTCTCGATCCTGACGGGGTTTTCAATCCAAACAAAATTGTCCACCCCCCCAGACATGATGACCGAACGTTGTTCCGTTTTAACCCCGAATATGAACACCAGGCAGCGAAGCATAGCTCATTCGATACAGGGTTTGACTGGTCTAGCTGGGGAGGTTTCGGTCGAGCCGTTGAAATGTGTAACAACAACGGTGCGTGCCGAAAAACTGACCCCGGCGTAATGTGTCCGTCCTACAGGGTGACCAAAAATGAGAAAGACTTGGTCCGGGGACGAGCAAACACACTCAGGCTCGCCTTATCGGGCCAGCTTGGCCACAACGCGGTGACATCTGAAGAGATGATGGAAACCATGAAGCTCTGCGTAGGGTGTAAGGCATGTCAAAATGAGTGTCCGACCAGCGTCGATATGGCCAAAATGAAAACGGAAGTGCTTTATCAACGAAGTAAACGGTTCGGCATCGGTCTCCGTGAAAGGCTTATCGCCTACCTGCCATATTATTCGTCATGGATAAAGAGGGTACCCTGGCTCGCTAACCTCCGAGACCAAATCCCGGGCCTCCCCTGGCTCACAGAAATTGCGATCGGCTTGAGCAAAGACCGTCCGCTCCCAGTCTGGGACAAGGCATACAAAGAGCCAGCGACCGAGCCCCAAACTAATAAGCCCCCTGTGATTTTATTTGGTGACACGTTTAACAGATCGTTCGAGACAAAAAACCTGTACGCGGCCCGGCAGGTATTAGAGTCAATGGGATTCGAGGTTATCGAGCCGAAACCAGAAAATCGTCCTGCGTGTTGCGGTCGTACGTTTCTTGCCGCGGGGCTGGTTGATCAGGCCAAGAAAGAGGCCGCACGTTTTGTGTCGACCGTCATGCCTTGGATCCGCAGAGGCGTACCTGTGGTTGGGCTCGAGCCATCGTGCCTCCTAACCCTCCGTGATGAGTTCCGGGTATTGCTGCCAGGCGAAGATGCAAAACTGCTCGCCGATAATGCCTTCCTATTCGAAGAATTCATCGAGTCGGAGCTGATCGCCGAAAACGTAAGCCTTAATCTTATTGAATCACAGTGTGCGGAAGTCTTGGTCCACGGACACTGCCACCAAAAGGCTGCACGTGCCATGGGTTCGGTTGAATCACTCCTTAAGCGTATCCCAGGATTGAAGGTCTCGATCATAGAGTCTTCATGTTGCGGGATGGCGGGGCACTTCGGTTACCAAAAGGAGACCTTAGAAGAGTCATTAGCGATGGCAGAAATTAGCTTGCTACCCGCAATTCGCAAGGCTAATCCGAAGGCACGTTTTGTAGCGGACGGCACTAGTTGCCGACATCAAATTGCCGACAACTCATCCCGTAACGCAGAGCACGTCGCCGTGTTCTTAGCGGAGCATCTTAAGAGGGATTAGGCCAGTGAATTCTAGCGTGATTGCCAGAACACCTCTTCACGTACAAGTGGCGGAGCGTCTCCGCTTACTGATTGAGTCGGGTGAATTGGCGCCCGGCACCCGCCTCAACGAAACAGGGCTCTGTGAGGATATGGGGGTGAGCCGGACGCCACTGCGAGAAGCAGTGCGCTCGTTGGCGACCGAAGGACTGATCGAGTTGCAGCCCAATCGTGGCGCTATTGTAAGTGTAGTAACTGCAGAGGATGTAACCGAAATCCTCCCCATCATGGCATCTCTAGAGGGATTGGGCGGTCGATTGGCAGCGACACACATGGAGCAGGCAAAGATCGTGCAGATCCGACAAATTCACGAGCAAATGATCTCCCATTACAAAAACAACGAGATGGAGAAATACTTTGAAACAAACCGCCTCATCCATGAGTTGATAAGCGAGGGGAGCGGTAACCAGACACTTGTCAATTCACTTCATAGCCTGTCCGCGAAAGTACATCGTGCTCGATTCACCTCGCAGATGACTAGAGAAAGCTGGGCTATGGCTGTATCTGAGCATGAAGAGATTATTGCCGCTCTCGAAGCGAGAGACCCTGACCGACTAGAAGCCATTCTCGTTCAGCATCTTGAGACGAAACGCGCTACGATCCTTGGCTCCATTGAATGAAAAATTGATAACTGTCACCCAACCAGGTGAATTTGGACTCGACGCTCTGAGCCTTTAACTCGATGCTCAACAAGAAAAATACCCTGCCACGTTCCAAGCACCAACTTTGATTCGCGGATACTCAAGGTCAGATGGGTCTGGGTAAGGATGGTTTTAAGATGCGCCGGCATGTCGTCCGGCCCCTCTAGGTCGTGTTCGTAGCGATCCGAATCCATCGGTGCAATTGCATCCAAAAACCGAACGATGTCACGCTGCACATCAAGGGAGGCATTTTCCTGTATCAATAATGAGGCCGAGGTATGCAGGACAGAGAGCTGACATAAACCATTACACAGGCCACTATCCTCGACTAAAGCCTCAACATCGCTTGTAATCGAATGCATCGAGAAACCAACAGTGTCGATGCTTAAATCATGAAAGTGTTGGATCACTGGTCAATCCTACTCACGGTATTTTACTACATATTGTAGTTTGACTTCCTTCATACCACTATATATTGTTATCAAGATCTGATGCTTCGGAGAGTAGAATGGTTGTTATATCTTCACTACTCGCTCTGGTCTTTGGACTCAGCCTAGGGCTCTTATTCGAAAATATTCTGGTTTTAGTGGGCGTGACGTTAGTCATCCCTTGCCTTTTCTGGAGCTTTAGATTGTTTCACCAACATGGGCAACATACCGAGGCAATCCACTCGAATAGCTTGCCCGCGTCCGTTTTTAAGAGTGAATTCGATGACGTTGAATTCACAGATGATCGGCGCCGCTCTATCAGAAAGAAAAGGTTCACCACGTCCATAAGCTATTTTGCCGGGGTGCTGATTGGCGGAGTAATCGCACCAGTCGTCTTGGCTAATTTATGAGGACGCGGAGTTTACGGGAAAGCCACTTACCTCTGAGATATCCTGGCAACGGTCCAGAGAGACTTCTTCAAACGTGACCCACCACTTGAACGGATCATCGCCAACGCTCATTCCATACTCACTGACTTGCTTCATCGCGGCAAACCGTTTTTTATCAGAGGTCGCCATCTCCATAACCGACGGCCAACTGAACGCTCGAATGTCTTTCGGATCGAAGCTGTAACGCACCTTAGGGACTTCTGGATTACCAATCGCATAACAGAACTGCTGCTCAGTAAACCAAACGAAACGTCCGCGCGCTTTGTATTCCTTCTTTGTGGTCCGCCACTGATAACTAAGTTCGGACGTTCTCGGCTGATCTAGATGAAGGCCGGCCTCTATGAAATATTCCAGTCGACACCCCTCTAGGCCGATAAACCCAGAGGAATCGATCTCTTTTCGAATAGGCCGGTGAGTGAAGTGATGAATCATTAGATTTCTTGTTTGAGGGTAGCGATTTCGCTTTTTAGACTCTGCATGTCCTGCTCACACTCTTCAATACGGAGTTTCGCCAACCGCTTACGTTGCTCTTTACCAGTAGCAGTTAAATGATAGGTTTGACCACGCTTGCCCTTCGACGTTGTCACGACATTTGTTTCCAGGATGCCGGCTCCGACCAGTGCGCGAATTGTCTGGTTTGCGGTGCCCAAGCTCACCTCGACCTGCTCAGCTAGCTCGCGCTGTGAGATTTCTTCCGCTTTTTCGATCACACGTAGAAGGTTCAAAGCGCGCTCTGTTGATAAACCCATTTATTCGCCTCAACTAAATGTTGTTTACGGCCAGCGATATTCGCCACTCATCCTAATAACAGCAGGATAGTCGAAAATAGGATGAAACTCACTTTTTGGGGATTTTGATTTATTTGGTTGATACCCACGCCAAATCTATAAGGCTTTAACTGGCGGCCTGAAACGCTTTTTATGAATATATCGCTTGTCGCCCTTTGGTCGTTGTTGATACTCCTTTGGAGATCAGTCAAATTGTCAGGTTCAGGGTATTCATCCAGCGGGTAACCCGGGAATGATATTTATCGATATAGAGCCATCTTCAGGATTAGCAGAGTCTAGACTTTTCTTCACAACACCTTCCCATTTTTCCGACAAGAATAATGAATGGTCTTACCCAACATCCCATTGGTAGGTTTATCAGTGCTAACGAAGCCTGTCGTCAATTCCCCGTTCGACCTGTCAAACATAAATGTTTCAACCGAAACAGAGCTGCCCTCTGAGCCCTCGTTGTATTGAATGACTTTCGTCCACACAATGAATCGCTCCGACTCAAAAGCAATAGTGTCAATTTCCTCAATTCCACCGAAACTTGCGTTTCTCTGCTCAAGGTCGATAGATAAGGGCAAAATGATCTCAGTTGCCTGGGATTTGCAGACGAGATTAAACGGGGAAGCAATGGTCATCGATGGAAGTCCCAGTGTTGCGAGGAGGCAAAGCTTAGGAATTAGGAAGTTTTTCACGTGCAGGGGCCTTATCATATCTAGAGGAAATGAAGCTAAGATCATATCAGTTGCGAAACCAGTGATCTGTCTTTTGATTAAAAGACTCTTTGGAAGTAAGTTATCCGACAGGGCATTCGCATCAAGGAGGGGCGATAGCGTGCTGCTGAGCATTATTGACGATAAACGAAAACTCATTCCTGCACTTCTAGTTCTCTATATCGGTATGTGGGAATTCTCGCTTCATGTAGTTTTTCCAATAGAAAGCCAGCTAGGTTGGGCAATATCTGAGCACGCCAGTATTTTGTTTCTGCCAGCGGGCGTGATCTTCTTGTCATTCTATCTACTGCGTTGGTGGTTCATACCCGTCGTGCTGATAGGGAGGACTTTCGTTAATGTTGATTTCTACGACGTCGGATTCTCGTGGACTTTTATTCTAGAAAATATTTTCGTTTGTTTAGTCTACCCCCTGTGGTTATATCTGTTGAATTCAGCCAACTGGGACGTGTTTGGAGATAAAGACCACACCTCGCTGACTTTGATAGGCGCGATGATTTTTCAAACAATGGTCACCATCACCATCTCACTGGGTTCAACCTTGCAAAATATAACCACCGGGGGACTCTCCTGGAATGAATCCACCCAATACATCGTCCACTTTATTGTTGGCGACGTTTTGGGTACGGGGGTCGTAATTTTCTTGTTCTATAAGTTCATGCAATTGGCGGTAGCAAAGAGCGCACCGGTATAACCCTACAACTATTTAATTGTCACCGTAAAAATCCCTCTAGGAAGTCCTACGTCTCTCATATCCATTCCACCGACCAGCTAGGTTTGCTTGACAATTCATAAAAATACATATTTTATGTATTTTTATGAACAGCAAACTTACCACTAATCCGTTAAAGAGACGACGAGTGATGATGGGGCTTACCCAGACGGAAGTTTCATCCCAACTCGGGATCACACAATCTCAGTACTCCAGATTGGAAAAATCTGAGAGTAATCCAACGAAGTATCTGGTCAGACTCTCCAAAATCTTTCACTGTAAACCGGAAGAACTGTTTGGTGACTCTATACCGAGAGATCTAAGGGGCGACCCACTTAAATTGCCGACATCGAACAAAGTTAATTTTAGCTATCACGAGGACAAACCAAACGAAGTGTTCTTGGATCTCAAAAAAGGTTGGTACAAAATCGTCGACTTAAAGAATCTGCTTATCTCGATAAGTAAGTCCCACCCAGTCGGGCCAACCAAACAACCTAAACCGGTCATCCGACCAAAAATACGAGACGTCTCATGACAGACCTGGTGCGCTTAAGCGTGAGTAGGAAATATGGAACAGCTATGACTTCACAGGAACTGTCAGGAACACACTACAAGAAGAGTTAAGGAATCTAACTTAGGTTACTTCTTCTTACTCTTCCAGGTTCCGCCGTATTGGTAGGTGTCTTCAAACCTTGTTCTGACGTCCATAAGACACTGTCCGCATAGAAATAACCAATCCTTCAAATCATCGTAACGACACCGATACAAGACTTCCTTTGCATCATTACAAGCATTACAGCCCTTAGTTCTAACCCTCATCGCACCACCGGTTGACTTCATCTGTGTAGTTGGGGAAGTACTTCGAAATTACGTTGATGTCGAATGACGTCAGAATAGATGTATTTGGTTCTCTATCGAGAAGGAAATTAAAAGAGAACTCCAACAATTGCTTCTTCGTCACATAATCGTCAGTAAGCTCAGTGAGACTGTGGTCAGTGACGGTCACCTTATGAATAGTGGTTATGCTGTCTGCAACAGTGACCTCAAAAACATCATCACTGCATGGTTTTATTGAAACAGACAATTCAAAAACTCACTCCGATGGGCTTGGCAATAACAGGACCACTAAACAAGTCATTGGTTATAAGAATTATGTTGCGAATTTAAAGATTTATTCTACCGTAGCAAAAGGACCGTGTAGGGATGGATTTTCCACTGGCTGAATTAGGGAGGTTACCTATTCCGTCGCTCTCATACCCCACCGTTGAAATGGTTTGAGTGCAGCGCTGCAAGGTTCCATTGAAAGGTTCCTGATGAGATGAACAGGAGATCCACCCCCACCTTTCCTAGATTCTCCCTGAGCGACGGTAAGACACAGACTCTTATCATCCATAAGATGGATTTTGCCTTCTTTATTCAATTTAAACCTCTGGAGTTTTCCATCCCCACATTTAGTCAGCCGTAAAAGTGCCGATGCAGTAACTGATGCCGCTTCCATACAAACATCGAACGCGGGAAGGTGAAATTGGTTCTCTATCAACTTGCTAGATTCAAACCCCTGATCTACAGCAACTTCTCCTTGGTAGGAGTAACAAGTATGCGCTTGCAGTCCTAGCTTAACTTTTGCTTTCGATTTGTGACCCCTTATATCGACGCAAAACCCTCTATCATCATCCATCTGATTGAGAGAATAAATTTCTACTATTTCTCCCGACACAATATTCGGAATCAAGAAAAGTAAGTAGATAGAAAGGGTTAGTTTTCTCACTTTTTACCATGAAATCAATAAGTTATTCTACAGTGACGGACTTTGCTAAGTTACGGGGTTGATCGATATCCGTGCCGCGGAGCACGGCCACATGGTAAGAAAGCAATTGGAGCGGGATCGTGAAAACAATGGGGGCAATGAGCGGATCAGTTACCGGGATCGCGCACTGAGTGACCTCCTCAGATATCTCGCCTGCGATCGCAAAATCGGTGAAGACAATCATCTGGCCACCACGCGCCTTGACCTCCGAAAGATTTGAGCGAAGCTTCTCTACCAACTCATCATTGGGGGCAACCGCAACAACGGGCATGGTGTCGTCGACGAGCGCTAAGGGACCGTGCTTCAACTCACCCGCTGGGTAGGCTTCTGCGTGGATATACGACAACTCCTTGAGCTTTAATGCGCCCTCCATCGCGATAGGATTCATGGTTGCACGCCCTAAAAATAGAGTGTGCTGCTTATCAATAAACTGCTCAGAAATATTCTTGATCTGAGGCTCAAGCAACAAAACTTCCTCGAGCAATGAAGGAAGCTGCTGCAGCGTCTTCACAAATGTAGCCTCAGCAAAACCCTGGACCGATTGATTTTTGGCCATTAGTCCCGACAGGAGCAACAACACTGTCAACTGGGTAGTGAAGGCTTTGGTGCTTGCGACGCCAATCTCAGGACCAGCCTCTGTTAATAACGTGAGGTCAGTCTCACGGATGAGACTCGATGTTGCTACGTTACAAATCGCGAGCGTCGCTAACACGTTGGTCCGATCGATGTGGCGGAGCGCGGACAACACATCTGCCGTCTCACCAGACTGAGAGATTGCGATCCACAAAGTATTCGGCAATGTCACAACTTTTCGGTATCGGTACTCGCTCGCAATCTCAACCTGGCAAGGAATACCCACAAGGCCTTCAATCCAATATTTAGCAACAAGTCCCGCATGATAACTCGTACCACAAGCCACGATCTGCACTGCCCCCGCATCTCTCAATAGCTGATCACCATCAGGACCCAATATACCGGTGAGGATCTGACCCTTCCCTAGCCGACCCTGCAGAGTTGTCGAGACTGAGTGTGGCTGCTCATGAATTTCTTTAGCCATAAAATGGCGATACTCGCCCTTGGCGGACTGTTCACTCGAGGTCGTCGCCTCCGCGATCGGCCGACTTACTAGCTCATTATGATCGTCAAAAATTTCGAGTGCGTCAGAAGTGAGCTTGGCAGAATCACCCTCATCCAAAAATATAAAGCGATCAGTCACGTGAAGAAGCGCCAGCTGGTCTGAACCAGCAAAGTACTCGCCATGACCAACGCCAATAACAAGGGGGCTGCCCTGACGAGCGACCCATAAAACTCCGGGGGTTTCCGCGTCAAGAATCGCTAGCGCGAAGGCACCCTCTAGGCGCTGAATAGTCGCCGCCACGATGGCGTCGAAGCCTTGGTGGGTTTGACTCAAATAATGAAGAAGGTGTGCAACGGTTTCCGTATCAGTGTCTGATTCAAATATATACCCGGAACCCGAGAGCTCAGATTTTATTAGCTCATAATTTTCAATAATGCCATTGTGGACGACAGCAAAACGACCAGACTGATGCGGGTGCGCATTCCGTACGCTCGGGACACCATGGGTAGCCCATCGAGTATGGGCAATACCTTGACTGGCTCTGGAATCGCTGAGTAACGCCTCCAGCTCGGCCACTTTACCTTGGGCCCGCGTCCGTTCGATTTGACCATTAACGAGCGTTGCTATACCGGCCGAATCATACCCGCGGTATTCAAGTCGTTTTAGACCCTCCAGGAGAATTGATTGTACTGGACGTTCAGCGATAGCCGCGACAATGCCACACATGCTCTAGTCCTTGGTTTTTTTCGGCCTTTTATAGCCTGGGATATGAATTTGATTGCTTCGGGCAAGTGCAAGGCTTTGTGGTTCAACATCGCTTGTAATTACCGAACCCGCTCCAATCGTAACTCCATCCCCGAGCGTGATCGGTGCAATTAGACTGGTGTTTGATCCAACAAACACGTCGTTTCCAAATTTCGTTTGGTGCTTGTATGCGCCGTCATAGTTACAGGTAATAGTGCCAGCGCCAACGTTAACTCTTTGACCAACATCAGCGTCACCGACATATGATAGATGGTTTACCTTGGATCCTCGGCCGACCTTTGCATTTTTTATCTCACAAAAATTACCAACATGCGTAGCGTCTGACAATTCCGTACCAGGTCTTAAGCGTGTGAATGGACCTACCTGAGCGTCATTTCCAATCGATACAGACTCGGCAACTGTATACTGCTTGATCACTGAGTTTTCACCAATTTCAACATCTGTCAGCTGCGAACCAAAACCGATTCGGACATGAGACGCTACTGTAATCGGCGAGTTTAGGGTAACGTGCGGCTCGATTATCGTATCGGGCCTGATGTCAATATGTCGACCGTTAAGGTAAACCGTATCGGGATCGACAAGCGTCACGCCAGAAGCCATCAATGTGTTGCGACGTTGACGCTGCAGTAACTGATTAAGCTCAGCAAGCTGGGAGCGGTCGTTGACACCCATAATGGCAGTTGTTGTGCCCCGAAATCCACGCACTTCCCGGCCGGAATTTACACTTAACTGAACACAATCCGTCAGGTAATACTCGTTTTGAGCGTTGCTGGTGCTTAAGTTTGGTAAGAGTTCTTGGAACAGTGATGTTGGCGCCGCGTAGATGCCGCTGTTAATCTCGCAAATTGCGCGTTCTTCTTCAGATGCGTCGTGATGCTCGACGATAGCGATTAAACCACCGTCCGAGTCCCGTACAATCCGACCATAGCCATCGGGCTCATCAACGATAGCCGTTAACACCGCTAGATGGTTTTGCCCTTCAGAAATGAGGGGATCAATATCTTCTTCGGATATCAGAGGAACGTCACCGTATAACACGAGTGTTTGGCCACCAGAGTCCAAGTCGTGGGTCGCTATTCGCAGCGCATGACCTGTTCCTAACTGCTCATCTTGGTGAATTACTTCTGCACCGTGTTGGACGACAAAGGGGTCGACCTGATCTGATCCGTGACCGGTCACTACCCGGATCCGTCCACCGCGTTTATCGGTTAGCGACTTGGCGACAGCAATAACGTGCCCCAGCATTGGTTCACCTGCGAGTTCATGCAGGACTTTAGGGAAAGAGGAGTGCATCCGGCTGCCTTTACCGGCAGCCAGTATGACGACATCAAGCACGGCGATGACGCAACTGCTCAATCACGCGGAGACGCGCTACTGCTTCAGCCAACTCGACCGCGGCCCTGGAATGCTCAAATTCCGACTTCTGTTCAGAAAGAAGTCGCTTTGCTTCCTCCTGAGCACGAAGCGCCGCCGCTTCATCTAAATTTTCCGCGCGCTCTGCCGTATCGGCCAGAATTGTGACCTGTGACGGAATCACCTCAAGAAATCCGCTTGAAACAAAGAGTAGTTCATACTCACCGTTTTCAAACACAAGACGCACTGGGCCCGGCTTTAGAGAGGTGATCAACGGCGCATGCCCCGGCGTAATACCGAGATCACCCAAGTCACCGGAAGCAATAACCATCTGAACCTCACCCTCATAGAGGGATTGCTCAGCTGATACAACGTTACACTTCATGGTAAGTGCCATGAGAACCCCTTAGAGACTCTTCGCCTTCTCAACTGCTTCGTCGATACCACCAACCATATAGAACGCCTGCTCAGGGAGATGGTCGTACTCACCGCTCAAGATCCCTTGGAATCCACGAATCGTGTCTTTCAGTGAAACATACTTACCTGGGGACCCAGTGAATACCTCCGCAACGAAAAATGGCTGCGACAAGAAACGCTCCATCTTACGGGCACGCGCCACTGTCATCTTGTCATCTTCAGACAACTCGTCCATGCCGAGGATAGCAATGATGTCTTTCAACTCTTTATAACGCTGCAGGATGGACTGCACATTACGAGCAACATCATAGTGCTCTTGACCGATGACAAGTGGATCAAGCTGGCGCGAAGTAGAATCCAGCGGGTCAACCGCTGGATAGATTCCGAGTGCGGCAATATTACGACTCAGTACAACTGTAGCATCCAAGTGAGCAAACGTTGTGGCTGGCGAAGGATCAGTCAAGTCATCGGCAGGGACATAAACAGCCTGTATCGAAGTAATAGAGCCTGTCTTCGTCGACGTGATCCGCTCCTGAAGAACACCCATCTCTTCGGCAAGTGTTGGCTGATAACCAACCGCCGAAGGCATACGTCCTAGCAGAGCAGATACCTCCGTACCAGCGAGCGTATAACGATAAATATTATCTACGAATAAAAGAACGTCTCGACCCTCGTCACGGAAATACTCAGCCATCGTCAGACCGGTCAAAGCAACACGGAGACGGTTCCCTGGTGGCTCGTTCATCTGGCCATAGACCAACGATACTTTATCGAGTACGTTCGATTCGGTCATTTCGTGATAGAAGTCGTTACCTTCACGAGTTCGTTCACCAACGCCCGCAAATACAGAGTAGCCCGAGTGTTCGATCGCGATATTACGGATGAGCTCCATCATATTGACGGTCTTTCCGACACCGGCGCCACCAAATAATCCGACCTTGCCACCTTTTGCGAAAGGCGCCACCAAGTCGATTACCTTAATGCCGGTCTCAAGAAGCTCTGTCGACGCAGACTGCTCCGAGAACGTCGGCGCTGTGCGGTGAATTGGCATACGAGCCTTCTCACCAATATCACCCTTCTCATCGATTGGATTACCCAATACGTCCATAATCCGACCAAGCGTCTCTGTGCCAACCGGAACAGAGATAGCCGCGTTGGTGTTAGTGACATCTAATCCCCGTGACAGACCTTCTGTGGAACCCATAGCGATAGTGCGAACGATTCCATCACCGAGCTGCTGTTGTACCTCAAGAACAATCGGCTTCCCTTCAACGTTCAGCGCATCATATACCTGAGGAACTGATTCACGCGGGAACTCGACGTCAATAACCGCGCCGATGATCTGGACAATCTTTCCGCTACTCATCATATTTCTCCTAAAACAATCCGTTTTTACAGTGCCGCAGCACCGCCAACAATTTCTGAAATTTCTTGCGTTATCGCTGCCTGTCGCGCCTTGTTGTATACAAGCTCGAGGTCATCGATCAGCTGACCTGCGTTATCCGTAGCAGCTTTCATGGCCACCATTCGGGCGGCTTGCTCGCATGCCAGATTTTCAACTACCGACTGGTACACCAGTGCCTCGACATAACGGACAAGCAAAGCATCCAAGACTTCTCGCGCATCGGGCTCGTAAATGTAGTCCCAATGCGTGCCCATGTTTACAGATAGGTCTTCCTTCTGATCCTTCGGAAGCGGAAACAATTGCTGCACTGTTGGTTTTTGTGTCATGGTGTTTACAAAGCGGTTATACACCACGTATACGCGATCGATCTTGCCCTCTTCGTAAGCATCCATCATCACCTTAACGCTACCGATCAGGTCAGAAACGCTTGGTTGGTCACCGACTTGTCCTGCTGCTGCGACGACGTTCCCACCAAAACTACGGAAGAAACCAATTGCCTTTGATCCGATTACTGCTAAATCAACTTCAATACCATTGCCATGGTGGGTGCCAAGTTCCGCGACCACCTTCTTAAATAAGTTCGCGTTTAATCCGCCACAAAGCCCCCGGTCAGTCGATACAACGATATAACCGACACGCTTCATCTCACGTTCATCCAGGTAAAGATGATTGTATTCCGGATTCGCATAAGCCAAGTGACCAATAACTTCAAGAATACGATCCGTGTATGGGCGGTTTGCTCCCATACGCTCCTGGGCTTTACGCATCTTTGAGGCCGCAACCAGTTGCATCGCACTCGTAATTTTCTGAGTATTTTTGATGCTACCAATCTGGGTGCGAATTTCCTTTCCGACTGCCATGTTGTGTCCCTGTCCTACCTGGCCTTAATAGGTCCGTGATGACTTAAAAGATTCGACACAAGCCTTGAGCTTCGCCGCAATATCATCGTTGTAATCACCTGACTGGTTAATCTCGTCACGCAATGCCGCGTGCTCTGAGTTAAAGTAGTCGAGAAGAGCCGCCTCAAACGCAACGACTTTAGTCACGTCGACGTCGTCCAAGAAGCCTTCGTTCGCAACAAACAACACGATACCCATTTCAGCAACAGACTGTGGGCTATACTGCTTTTGCTTCATCAGTTCAGTAACTCGCTGTCCATGTTCGAGCTGCTTACGTGTTGCGTCATCGAGATCCGATGCGAATTGAGCAAATGCCGCTAATTCGCGATACTGAGCAAGCGCAAGACGAATACCGCCGCCCAGCTTCTTGACGATCTTGGTCTGAGCCGCCCCGCCCACTCGGGATACTGAGATACCAGCGTTCATCGCAGGTCGGATACCTGAGTTGAAGAGGTTAGTTTCGAGGAAAATCTGACCATCGGTGATCGAAATAACATTCGTCGGTACGAACGCAGAAACGTCACCAGCTTGCGTCTCAATGATTGGGAGCGCAGTTAACGAGCCAGTCTGGCCTTTAACTTTGCCTTCGGTTGACTGCTCGACGTAGTCCGCATTAACCCGCGCCGCGCGCTCTAATAAGCGTGAGTGCAAGTAGAATACGTCTCCTGGATAAGCCTCACGCCCTGGGGGACGACGCAGCAATAGCGAAATCTGGCGGTAGGCGACGGCTTGCTTTGACAAGTCATCGTAGACGATTAGGGCATCCTCCCCACGATCACGGAAATATTCACCCATCGTACAACCCGAGAACGCGGCCAAAAACTGCATCGCCGCCGGGTCAGCTGCACCGGCGGCAACGATAATCGTGTGAGCCATGGCGCTATGTTCTTCGAGCTTGCGTACAACCGACGCGATTGATGATTGCTTTTGACCAATCGCGACATAAATACATTTTACGCCGGTGCCTTTCTGGTTGATGATCGCATCAATCGCAACAGCAGTTTTACCAGTCTGGCGGTCCCCAATGATTAGCTCGCGCTGGCCTCGGCCGATCGGAACCATCGCGTCAATTGCTTTCAGACCTGTTTGCACTGGTTGGTCAACCGATTGGCGCGCAATGACGCCTGGCGCAACTTTTTCGATCGCATCAGTGCCATCAGATTCAATGTCGCCCTTACCGTCGATTGGGTTTCCTAGTGCGTCAACAACACGGCCCAGAAGGCCATTCCCTACTGGGACTTCCAAAATACGGCCCGTACACCGGGCTGTCTGTCCTTCAGCGAGTTTCTGATAATCACCAAGCACAACAGCACCGACAGAGTCGCGCTCAAGGTTCAGTGCCATTCCATAGACACCGCCTTCAAATTCAATCATCTCGCCGTACATGACGTCGGCAAGGCCGTAGATACGAACGATACCGTCTGAGACGGATACGATCGTTCCTTCATTCTTTGCTGATACAGCGATGTCTGCCTTCGCAATTCGCTGTTTGATCAGTTCGCTGATCTCAGAAGGATTCAATTGATCCATGGAACTTTCCTTTCAAATTCTCTTTGCTTAAGCGGTCAGGGATTCGGCAATTCTTGAGAGCCGCCCACGGACCGTCGCGTCGATTACTGTGTCGCTTGATCGAATTTCGAAACCACCAATCAACGATTGATCAACGGCGGTCTCAATACGAATAGATTTGCCCGCGTGACGCGCTTTCAACTTAGATTCCAACATCTGAATCTCGTTGGCCTTTAGTGGGAATGCGGTGGTAATTATCACCTCCAAAGCTTCCTGGCCTTCGGCTACAAGAGTCTCGAATTCGGTTGAAATCGCAGGCAGTGCAAGCAGACGCCCGTAGTATGCAAGCGCCTCTAGAAATGCATCTGCGCCGTCTACTGCTACATCGTTAGTTAAGTCCGCCAGAATCTCACATTTTGTGTCGCCTTTAACGGCCGGATTCTTTAAAACTTGCACCATCGCTCCGTCAGCAGTAATGGAGGCAGCTTTTTGCAAAAACGAGCTCCATTTCCCTTCAGCCTTCGCGGTCGCGGCATGCGAAAATATCGCTTTTGCATAAGGTCGAGCAATCGTGGTGAGTTCTGCCATCGGTCGCCTCCTTATAGCTCTTCAGCCAACTCGGCTAACAACTTTTTGTGCGCTGCCTGATCTACCGTCGCTCCAAGCACACGCTCCGCACCGACAATAGCCAGTTTAGCAACGTCAGCGCGCAATGACTCGCGTGCCTGAGCAGCATCTTGCGCGATTTGTGCTTGAGCCGACATCAAAATCTTCTCGGCCTCTGCCCTAGCTTTGTCTTGCGCTTCTTCTACTATCTGTGACGATCTTTTATTCGCCTGCTCTACCAGCTCCGTAACCTGACTTCGCGCTTGTTTCAGTTCGTCTTCGATCTGAGACTTAGCGCTTTCAAGATCACGAGCCGCTTTATCAGCAGCATCAAGCCCTTCAGCGATCCTCTTCTGGCGTTCAGCCAAGGCGCCGGAAATTGGCGGCCACACATACTTCATACAGAAGATGACAAAGATCGTGAATGCAATCAGCTGCCCTATAAGGGTCAGGTTTAAATTCACTGTTATACCTCGCGGTCGGTTAACTCATCCAAAGGATCAGGACGTCTTAAACCTGTGCGACGAACGGGTTCGCGAACGTGAAGAACAGCGCGATACCAACACCGATCATCGTTACAGCGTCAAGAAGGCCTGCAACAATAAACATCTTCACCTGCAACATTGGGACCATTTCTGGCTGACGCGCGGCGCCTTCCAAGAACTTACCGCCAAGGATACCGAATCCAATCGCAGTACCCAGT
>MDTB01093606.1_pt1 | contig 37898 bp, 33 predicted proteins | sample 811161 | NCBI WGS metagenome assembly MDTB01 (sample SAMN05326650, study PRJNA326480) | marine metagenome | isolation source: seawater | place: Mediterranean Sea | collected 2009 | reverse complement strand
GTGCCATTAACTTATGGATGGGTGGTCGATTATGTATCAGAAGACCCGTTCGTATTTGATATTTCTGTCATGTGGTGGCTATTGGGCGCCTATGCTATAGCCAGAATTAGCCAGCAATTTTTCGATGAGGGGAGCGAGTATGTCTTTGTCCGCGTTGCCCAAAAAGCCGTTCATGCCGCCGCGCTTAAAACCTTTCGGCATCTGCATTCGCTTAGCCTCAAGTTTCACCTGGACCGTCAGACAGGTGGTTTAACTCGTGCCATTGAACGTGGCGCTAAAGGGATGGAGTTTTTGCTGACTTTTGCTTTGCTGGAAGTCATGCCATTGATTATAGAACTGATCCTTGTATCAGCGATTTTATGGGGTCTTTTTGGATTTTATTATGCGCTTGTAACGGTCATTACTGTCATCATTTATGCCACTTATACGCTTGTTTTGACGGAGTGGCGGATTAAGTTTCGGCGGCGCATGAATGACGCCGATGAGAAAGCCGCTACACGCGCTGTTGATTCACTGCTCAATTATGAAACTGTCAAGTATTTCAATGCAGAGGAAATGGAAGCTAAACGATTTTCTAATGCGTTGAAAGGCTATGAAGATGCGGCTGTTGTGTCGCGTACCTCACTATCTTTAGTCAATGTTGGTCAGGGCTTAATCATTTCTATTGGGTTGATGATTGTGATGGGTCTGGCCGGGCATGATATTAAGGCTGGTAATTTATCAATCGGCAGTTTTGTGGTCGTTAATACCTATCTCATCCAGCTCTATTTGCCGCTTAATTTCCTTGGTTATATTTATCGTGAGATTAGGCAATCCATTGCTGATATGGAACGCATGTTTTCGCTGCTGACAGAAGACCCTGATATTAAGGATTTCCCGTCTGCGGTGCCGCTTCAAATCAATGGTGGCCGGATTGAGTTTGATAAGATCACCTTTACCTATGGCCCGCGTGCGGTTCTCAAACAACTCAGTTTCACGGTTGAGCCGGGGGATCGTGTCGCGTTAGTAGGGCCGAGTGGCGCGGGCAAGTCCACCATTTCTAAATTATTGTTCAGATTTTATGACCCTGATGCTGGTGAGATTCGCATTGATGGCCAATCCTTAAAAGGTATAGAACAGTCAAGTTTGCGCGCCGCCATCGCCATGGTTCCGCAAGATACGGTGCTGTTTAACACAACGATTGCTGAGAATATCGCTTATGGCACTGATGAAATGGATATGGATAAGGTTCGCAAAGCGTCTGAGCTGGCCTCCCTTGATCAATTCATATCGTCGCTGCCAGATGGCTATGATACACGGGTAGGTGAGCGCGGCTTAAAATTATCGGGTGGCGAGAAGCAGCGTGTTGCTATCGCTAGAGCTATTCTGAAAAACCCATCTATCTTTCTCTTTGATGAGGCGACATCTGCCCTGGATAGCCATACCGAAAAACAGATCCAATCCTCACTAAATGAGATTAGTCAGGAAAGAACGACACTTATTATCGCCCACCGTCTGTCTACAATTGTCTCTTGTGATGAGATTCTTGTTCTGGTTAAGGGGGAAATTGTTGAACGCGGAACGCATACGCAACTGCTCGCCAAAAAAGGCGTCTATTTTGATATGTGGGAACGCCAAGCCTCAGAAAGCCCGCAAATCACAGCATCATGATATCTGCCGCCCCTGTTATGCCTGCGCTATCCACCCTGACACATAAGGGCATGGATATTCGATATGGGATATGGGGCAAGGCGCTGTATTCAGCGGCAGAGAGGCCAAATAAGCCGATCCTTGTTGTTCTGCCCGGCTTGTCGGAGTTTATTGAAAAATACGCCTTGATCATGTTGCCGCTTCTTGAACAAGATGTCGATGCGCTGATTATAGATTGGCCATCGCAAGGCATGAGCGGGCGTCTTTTGGCAGAGCGCTTGCCTGTCCATATCGGCAATTTTAATGATTATCTTGATGCGCTGGAGGCGGTGCTGAACGCAACGGGTATCCTGCGCGGCAGGCCGGTTATCCTGTTTGGTCATTCCATGGGTGGGCATTTGGCGTTACGCGCCCTAAAACATATCCCTGACCTTGATATTAAAGGCATAGTGCTTTCCGCCCCCATGATGCAATTAGCGCTATCGCCAAGCTGGTTTATCAGGCCAGCATTGCAGGTGTTAATGATGCTGGGTTTTGCCAAAAAGCCAGTCTCAGCCAAACATAATCGGCCAGATGGTAATACATTTTATGATGATAATCCGCTAACAACCGATGCTGATGGCTATGCGGTGATGCCGCAATTATGGCAACGCTATCCCATGGCTAAAACGTATGAACCTACCTATGGCTGGGTCAAGGCGGCGTATCAATCTTGCGCACGGACAACGGCCTCAACGTCTTGGTTACATCATCTGTCCTGCCCTATGCAAGCGCATATTCCTGCCGATGAACGTATTGTTGATGGCAAAATACAGAAATGGGCGGTTGACCAGATACCGCAATGTGAGAGCCATATTTACCCTGCGGCGAGGCACGAATTGATGCTTGAACGGCCAGAGATCAGACAATCATTCTGGCATAATGTGATGCAGTTTCTGAAGCGGCTGGATGCGCTCCCCGATACTTGTTCAGATATTGTCTTAGAATAAGAATTGCTCTTGCATCGCCCGTTCAGCCAAACCTTGACCGGGATCACTAAGAATAGTGTAGCTGATATTTTTATCCATTCTAATGTGAACAGTCGACACATCACGGATCTCTGTTCCATCAGCGGCCGCACTAGCTGGCCGAAAATCAGGCTCAATCATGGTTAAATACACATCAGCAGATTGTGGCAAGATCGCCCCTCGCCACCGCCGTGGACGGAAGGCACTAACCGGTGTCATGGCCAGAACTTCTGATCCGAGCGGGATAATTGGGCCATGCGCGGATAAATTATATGCGGTCGATCCAGCTGGTGTAGCGATAATCAGCCCATCACCAACCATTTCAGGCAGACGTTCAACCCCATCTATCGAAATCTTGCATTTGACCGCCTGATAGCTTTCTCTTGATATGGAAACTTCATTAATGCCGTGGGCGTGGTGAACCTCACCATGGATAGTATGCGCTGTCATAGCGAGCGGATGGATGACCGTTGTCTCGGCTTTATTAATACATTCAACAAGGTCTTCCTGATGGAACACATTCATCAGAAAGCCAACCGTTCCGCAATTCATCCCATAAACAGGGCGATTGACCGCAACAGATGCTTTTAACGTCTTTAGCATCTGCCCATCACCGCCTAAGGCGATAATAACATCACAATCCTCTAGCGCGTGCTGACCATACGCCTCAACCAGTTCGGTTAGCCGTTGTTGAGCCATTGGTTTATTTGATGCGGTAAAATGAAAGCGCATAATCCATCCTCTTATGATGAACCCATAGCATATATTGTGTTAACTTGCTATGCTGTGCGCGCTTTGTGCTTGTTTAATTGCTATCATTTCCTATCTTTAATATATGAATAAACAAAACAAACCCATGTCGGTCATCCCGCAACCTGATAATAGTGCGCTTGTCAAAATTGTTGAGGGAAGGGATGAGAATAACCAACTGGTCAAAGTGCCCGTGGTGACTGAGCTTCCTTTAACCATCTTTCTCAATAGACAAGAAATCGTAACAACAATGACGCTTGGCGATTGGCCAGAATATCTGGCTGTCGGGTTTTTGAAGAATCAAAACATGCTCAAGGATGATGATGTTATCACGGCTATTGATGTTGATAATGATCTCGGTGTGGTTGTTGTTAGGACAGAACGTGAAACAAATTACGAAGAAAAATTAAAGCAGAAAATCCAAACAAGTGGCTGTGCCCAAGGCACTCAGTTTGGTGATATGATGGATGCGATGGAAGATATATCGCTTAATCCAGATGCGCGGATACATATCTCTGACATGATGCGGCTGATTAAAACGATTAACACGATGCCGAGTTTATATCTTTCCGCAGGTGCTATTCATGGCTGTGTCTTAGCCGAGGGTGATCATGTACTGGCCTATATCGAAGATGTTGGTCGCCATAACGCGGTTGATAAGATTGCTGGATGGATGCGGCTTAATGATATTTCTGGCGGCAACAAGATTTTTTATACAACTGGCCGGTTGACCAGCGAGATGGTGATCAAAACCGTGCAGATGCAAATCCCGATTTTGGTATCACGCTCAGGTTTTACCCATTCCGGCGTTGCGATGGCTGAACAAACGGGGCTAACCCTCATTGGCCGCGCCAGGGGAAAGCGGTTTACCGCCTTAACAGGCTGTCAGCGTATTATTGATGATTACGATACATATGCAGATAATGGTGCTGATGATATAGCATCTCCGCAACGGGCGGCGTCACGGATATGAGTGCCGATTTACCCCCTCCCAAATCGCCGCCCAAATTGCCGCATGATCCCACTCAGCCTTTACGTTCATCGGATGTCATGGCTGTGATTCTGGCTGGCGGTGAGGCGCGGCGCATGGGTGGTGGTGACAAGACATTGATTGAACTTGGCGGCAAGCCTATTCTGCGTCATATTCTTGATCGTCTCACCCCGCAATGTAAGGATGTTATTATCAATGCTAATGGTGATCTGAACAGGTTCAAATCGTTTGGCCTGTCGGTGATAGCGGATCGACTTGATGGCTTTTTGGGGCCATTGGCGGGTATTTTGGCTGGGCTAGATGCGGCGGCGGCACAATATCCTAATAAAACTCATGTGCTTAGCCTGGCTGGTGATACGCCGTTTATTCCGCTTAATTTGGTTGAGCGAATGCTCAATAAAGCCAGCCCGACCGGGTTGGTTTGCGCGGCGTCAGGCGGCCGCACGCATCCGGTATTTGGGCTTTGGCCAGTTTCTATTCGCGCCGAATTACGCGATAAGCTGATTAATGATGGCATCCGTAAAATTGATGGCTTTACCGCTGCTTATGATGTTGAGATATGTCATTTTGATGGAATTCCTGATCCATTTTTTAATATCAATACGAGCGATGATAAAGACAAGGCAGATCGTATTCTCAGCCAAGTTCTGTAATATAATCTCAGAAATGCTTGCATCATGGCAAAAGCTGGCTAGATTAGCGCCTATATTAGCCTATTGAAAAATGGAAATGGTCATAGCCTATGCTTGAAACGACACAGTTGTTAGCGGATACCTATAAAAACGCAATTGATCGGCTCGTTCAGCGGATGGATAAGCATTTTGATAAGGCTGTTGATATGATGCTTGAGGCATCAGGGCAGGTGATTGTCTGCGGGATGGGGAAATCTGGTCTGTTTGGTCAGAAAATATCATCGACTTTGGCCTCGACTGGAACGCCTAGTATTTTTCTTCATCCAGCAGAAGCTATTCATGGTGATTTAGGCCGGGTTCGCGCTAATGATGTGCTGGTGCTGATCTCTAATTCTGGAGAAACCGAGGAAATTATCCGATTGCTCCCTGCCTTTGAGCGTATCGGGCTGCCAAGCATTATCTTCACAGGGAATTTGAAATCTAGTTTAGCCAAACATAGTGATGTTGTGCTTGATATATCGGTTGATAGAGAGGCGTGTCCGCTTAATCTTGCTCCGACAACCTCTGGGTTAACGACTCTTGTTATGGGGGATGCGCTGGCTATTGCTTTGATGGAAAAGCGCGGTTTCAAAGTCGAAGATTTTGCCGCCACCCATCCTGGTGGGGCGCTGGGTAAGCGGCTTCTGGCAAGGGTCAGCGATCAGATGATCACAGAAAAACTGCCTTTTGTTCCCCCTAATATGCCAATGTCATCGGTTATTGTTGCTATGACTGAGGGCAGGCTTGGCATCGCGCTTGTCGGCACGCCTGAAAAGTTAGATGGTATCATTACTGATGGGGATTTGCGCCGTGCGATTGGTGATCAGATTGATTTTCAGCAGACGCAAGCCGAAGGTCTGATGTCACCAAATCCGCTGACAGTTCGACCTGAAACCAAAATAACAGAAGCCGAAGCCAAAATGCAAGAGGCGCGTGTCCAGTGTCTTATTGTGGTTGATGATAAGCAACATGTATGCGGTGTTGTGCAGATTTTTCAGCCGATATCATGAAACTTGATGATTTTGATTATAAGCTGCCAGCAGAGGCAATCGCGCATAAACCGGTGAGCCCACGGCATCAGGCAAAATTGCTTGATATGCGGCAACATGATCTGCAAGACAAGCATATTATAGACTTGCCATCATATCTTAATAGTGATGATTTAATCATTGTAAATAATACAAAAGTTATACCTGCACGTTTAAGGGGAAAGCGTGGAGAGGCTGGCATTTCTATCACCCTGCATCAGCAAATATCTCGCGATCAATGGCGTGTATTTGCTAAGCCAGCAAAGAAACTTCGTCTCAATGATGAGGTGATTTTTGCCCCTGATTTTGTAGCCAGGGTGACGTCTATTGGTGATGATGGGCAAAGAGAATTACAATTTAACTGCTCAGGTGGTGAATTGGTAATGGCATTGCATAGGCATGGCACGATGCCATTGCCGCCATATATTCCGCGACCAGATGTGGCGGATGCGGATGATGAGCATGATTATCAAACCCTGTTTGCGCGCCATGAAGGTGCTGTTGCGGCACCAACGGCTGGATTACATTTTGATGAAACGCTGATGGATGCGCTGGCGGCTCGCCATATTCCGATTAGGGAAGTCACTCTGCATGTTGGAGCAGGGACGTTTTTACCGGTCAAGGTGGATAATCCACGGCACCATATTATGCATAGCGAGTGGGGGGAGATATCGGCAGAGACGGCGGATGCTGTTAATTCTTGTCGCCAGCGCGGGGGACGTATTGTTGCGATTGGCACAACGTCACTTCGCCTGCTTGAAAGCTGTTGGCGTGATCATGGTGATATTCGCCCCTATCAAGCGGAAACCGATTTGTTTATTCTGCCCGGATATCAGTTTGGGGTTGTCGATATGTTGATGACGAATTTTCATCTGCCGCGTTCGACTCTATTGATGTTGGTATTTGCATTTGCTGGTGAAGATTTGGTCAGACGCGGCTATCAGCATGCGCTCAGCCATGGATATCGGTTTTTTTCATATGGTGATGCCTGTTTAATGGAGCGACAGAATGACAAATCCTGACTTTCAGTTTTCGCTTTTGAACAGTGATGGCGGCGCTCGTCGCGGCCGTCTTAACACTGCTCATGGGGTGATTGAAACGCCTGTATTCATGCCGGTTGGCACAGCTGCCACGGTGAAAGCCATGACGGTTGATGATGTCTGGGCAACTGGCGCCATGATCATTCTTGCTAATACCTATCATTTGATGCTTCGACCGGGGGCTGAACGTGTGGAAAGGCTAGGTGGTGTTCGTCGGATGATGGGATGGGATGGCCCTTTGCTAACCGATTCTGGCGGCTTTCAGGTTATGTCGCTGGGTAATTTGCGAAAGATTGATGAGGATGGTGTCACCTTCAAATCACATCTAGATGGGTCAAAGCACCGCCTAACCCCGGAACGGTCTACCGATATTCAGCGCATGCTTGATGCGACAATTACGATGGCATTTGATGAATGTACGCCATTTCCGGCTGAGCATGATGTGGCCGCCACCTCAATGCGGTTATCAATGGATTGGGCAGAACGCTGCCGTGCGGCTTTTGTCAAAAGACAGGGTTATGGTCAGTTTGGCATTGTTCAGGGTAGCATTTATCCTGATTTAAGAGAAGAGTCTGTTAAGCGCCTGGAGCAAATTGATTTTGATGGTTATGCGGTTGGCGGTCTGGCTGTTGGTGAAGGCCAAGACGCCATGTTCGCAACGCTTGATGTCACCACCCCGATGATGCGCGTGGATAAGCCACGTTATCTGATGGGGGTTGGTAAACCTGATGATATTGTGGGTGCTGTCGCGCGCGGGATTGATATGTTTGATTGTGTTTTGCCAACGCGGTCGGGACGCACGGGTCAGGCATTTACCCCACGCGGAACGGTTAACATGAAAAATGCTCGTCACGCGGATGACCCTAGACCGCTTGATGAGACTTGCGCTTGCTCTGCCTGCAGACGTTATTCGCGTGCCTATCTGCATCATTTATTCAAAGCCGATGAAGTGCTAGGGCTTATGCTGTTAACGCAGCATAATATCACCTATTATCAGCATTTGACGGCGGCTATTCGGACGGCTATTGATCATGGCCAATTTGCAGATTTTGCTGATCAATTTTATGAAACCAAAGCGTTGGGTGATATTCCGCCGTTAGACGGATAATATAGAAAAATCTCTCATATTCTGTCATCATAACATCATGATAGCGCCTGTCAGAACTGAACTCATCCATGATCTTGCCACCAGCCACGGATTTAGCGTTGTCGGTATTGCCAGTGCTGAGGCTGATGCCGAATTAGCAGAACGGCTAGATGCTTTTCTTGATGCTGGGCATCATGGTGATATGCAATGGATGAAAGATACGCGCGACCGCCGAATCTCGCCTGTTGCTATGTGGTCAGATGCTAAATCTGCCATTGTCCTTGGTATGAATTACGCCCCTGATCATGACCCTATGGAAAACCTCACTTCACGCTCGCATGGGAATATTTCTGTCTATGCACGGGGCAGGGATTATCATGATGTGATCAAAGGCAAGTTAAAGCAATGTGCCGCCCAAATAGCGAAAGGTTTAGACATAGAGGTGAAGGTTTTTGTGGATACGGCGCCATTAATGGAAAAGCCGCTTGCCGCGCGTTCAGGGCTTGGCTGGCAAGGCAAACACACCAATCTGGTATCGCGGGAATATGGCTCATGGCTATTTATCGGCGTCATATTAACGAATGCTGAGCTAGCACCCCATCAGCCTGCGGAAGACCATTGCGGCAGCTGTACGCGCTGTTTAGATATTTGCCCAACAGATGCTTTTCCGGCGCCTTATCAGCTGGATGCCAGACGCTGTATTTCCTATTTGACGATTGAATATGCCGGCATCATTCCGCCTGAGTTTCGCCGACCTATGGGTAATCGCATTTTTGGATGTGATGATTGTTTAGCGGTATGCCCGTGGAACAGATTTGCCCGCACAGCAAGTGAGCAGAAACTGCAAGCAAGAGCTGAGCTGACCATGCCAATGCTGGCGGATTTACTTGCTCTTAATGAGGCGGCTTTCAGGAAACAATTTGCCGCATCACCAGTCAAACGCACAGGCTATCAGCGCTTTATCAGGAATGTTCTGATTGCTTGCGGCAATAGTGGCAATGCGAGGCTAACCCCTGCCGTTAAGAGGCATTTAGACTCTGCTGATATGGTTATTCGTGCCAGTGCTATCTGGGCGTTATCGCAAATTATGCCGGCAGATGATTTCGCAGCGCTAGCGTCGCAATGCAGGCCAAGCGAAGATCATCAAGATGTAGCCGCTGAATGGGATTCCGGAATAAGCATCTGCAATGCTCCAGCGAATAACATATAGAGCGAGGTTAGTAAAATTCCCCATTTCACATAATCAAACTGACCGGGGATATCAAACTGTTCCAGCGTTGCCATGACGGCAAAAATGACCCAGAGAACGGTGACAGGAAAAGATACCTTCCGCCAACGCTTTGTTCTAATCGGATGAATAAACTTTACTGGCAGAAACATGGTAATCGCCAAAATCACACAAATGACAGTGATCGTCCAGAAATGCGGCTGAATAGCAAATAACACCAAAATCACCATATTCCAGCATGATGGGAATCCAGAAAACGATTTATCGGCGGTTTTCATGCGTGTATCGGCAAAATAAAGTGAGCTGGCAAATGTGATGACAAGGGTGGTGAACCAGCCTGTCCAGCCTGATAGCAAGCCGCTTTGAAACAGCGCAAATGCGGGGATGAAAACATAAGTCAGATAATCAATAATCAAATCTAGCAAGACGCCATCAATGCGTTTTGCATTATCAGTCACATCAAATCGCCGCGCTAATGGGCCGTCAATCCCATCAACAATAAAGGCAATCATCAGCCAGAAAAACATCGCATCCCAGTCTGCTTTAGCCGCCTCAAGAATGGCTAACATGGCTAGAATTGCACCTGTTGCGGTAAATAAATGCACACTATATGCGCGCAGAGTCGAGTTCAATGTATTCTCCAATGTCTTAGATGCAATCATAAACGCAATACATGTATCAATGCAATCAAAGGCTTAATTGGTCTGGTTTCTTTATAAAATCTGACTCAGAAACTCTTTGGTTCTAGGGTCTTTCGCCTTACTAAAAAATGTCTTAGGCGGCCCATGTTCAACAATAACTCCATTATCAGTAAAATAGATATGATCGGCGACTTCTCGTGCAAATCCCATCTCATGCGTGACGAGAATACACGTCATGCCTTCTTGCGCCAGGTCCTTGATTGTGACTAGCACCTCTTTAACGGTTTCGGGGTCAAGCGCCGCTGTCACCTCATCAAACAGCATAACATCAGGGTTCATGGCGAGCGAGCGCGCAATCGCCACACGCTGTTGCTGGCCGCCAGATAGCTCTCCTGGATAGGCATGCTCTTTGCCTTCCAGGCGAACCTTTTGCATTAATTCAAAGGCCCGTTTTTCTGATGCGGCGCGATCTTGTTTTAACACCATAGTCGGTGCCATGATGATATTTTCTAGTGCTGTTTTATGCGGAAATAAATTATATTGCTGAAACACCATGCCAACCCGTTTGCGTAATTCTAACTTATCCAATTTAGGGTCAGTCAAATCAATGCCGCAGACATTAATCTCTCCGCCCTGGATATCATTCAGCGCGTTAATACAGCGAATAAGCGTCGATTTACCCGAACCAGAAGGGCCAATCACGCAAATGACTTCACCCTTTTTGACATCAAGGCTGACGCCTTTCAAAACTTCGAGTTGGCCAAAGGATTTATGAACATCCCTAATCGATACAATCGTTTCTGCATTTTTTTTAAGCATGACTAAATACCTCTATATTTTCACCGAATAGCGGCGTTCTAGATGCATCGTAACCCGCGCAATAGGATAACAGTAGAGAAAGAATAACCCCAGCGCAAAACTATAAAAGGGAACAAGCAGTTCAGGGTGATTATCTTCAGATTCCATCGCTTGCCGCGATAATGTGATAATCTCCTCAACCCCAAGCAGTGAGCATAATGGTGTCGCCATCGTCAGAATGGCATACCAATTCATCCATGGCGGGATCATACGCTTAAAACATTGCGGCAGAATAATCCGCCATAAGATTTGTTGGCGCGTGAAGGCCAGACTTTCTGCCGCTTCCCATTGCGCGGTTGGCACCGATAGAACGGCGCCCCGGACAATCTCAGATATATTTGCCATGATTGGCAGGGATAGCCCAATGACGGCTTTTGTCCAATCAGGTATCATAATGATGACCCCGAAAATGGTGACCTCAAACGGGAAGGCAAGCAGCACAATAAACAACAGTACAAGCCAGGGTGAATTGCGGAAAAGTTGTGTAATGAACCAGCTAAATCGGCGAATGATACACGTCTTTGAGATTTGCCCTAAGCCGAGAATTATGCCTAAAACCGTCCCAATGAGCATGGCAAAAAGGGAAATGATAACATTAAACAGAAAGCCTGATTTTAACAGAAACGGCATCCATTTAATGAGCGCGGCAAAGGCATCTGTCATGGTGAAATTGCCCGCCGCATGACTGGCAAAAGGCCAAATCATCAGTGGCAGCATTAACACTAAGCCTGTCCAGGGCGGCATGTTGGCAAGCCATGCGCTCGTATTGAAGGCAACAGGTTGGCTGGGTGCAAATGGCTTTAAAACAGGTAAGTCTGTGCTGCCATTTTTGCCAATGCCGGGAATGGATGTTGAAAATCTACTGGCCATAACCGGGAATCCTTAATCTGTTTTCCCAAGAATTCATGCTCATCACCAGAACCCCAACGAGCAGGATATACACAACAAATACCAACAGCATGGTAGGATATTGTGCCGACGGATAATCATTCCAAATCGTCACCGATTGATAGAGCAATTCAGGGACGGCGATACCGTAGGCTTGGGTCGTTGTTTTGACCAGATTAATCAAATTGTTATTGAGGGACGGTAATGAGACACGGATAGCCAGTGGAAATATCACATAGCGAAAGGTTTGCAGGCGCGAGAAGCCAAGCGATTCTGCGGCTTCTTTGGTGCTATCAGCAACCGCCTCAATACCGGCTCTGAATATCTCAACATTAAACGCACCAGCAAAAAACGACAGCGAAATGATCGCCCATCCGACATTCGATATGATGGGAACCTCTAGCCAGCCATCAGGGCTGAATGTAGGCGTGAACTGGCCTAGCGCAAAATAGAAGAATAACAGCTGAACATAAGGTGGGGTGTTGCGAAAAAACTGGATATACCCCTGAACAAAGCCACGGATGAAGCGGTTGCTACTACCTTGTGCAAATGCCCCAACAATACCAATAACGACAGATAGAATAAGACAATAAAATGACAGTTTAATGGTCATCCAAATGCCTGAAAGGATTTTTCCTTGTTGTACAGGTTCATACATCCAGATGAAATTCCATCTGGGGTAATCTTCAGCCATCTGGCGAAAAAAATCAGTTATAAAGTCCATATTACATACCAGAATCCCGTCATCGGTAAATGACGGGATTCCTTATTATTTGGTGATTTATTTATTCAGCCAGCCAATCGTTGTACTGAGCGTTTTTATCAGCAAGGAATTGAGTTGCCTTGATGCCCCACTTTTCTTCAAGAGCGATCAATGCGCCATCCTGATGCCACTGATACTGCATACCAGCCATGAAACGTCCAAACACGCAATCCCGCTCACCACTTGGGACAGCCAGTGCCCATGGGTTGTCATCTTCGGAGTTTAGCGGCATTTCGAAGTCATCCCAGTTGCCAGAGCTAAGATCAGAGCCGATGGAGCTGTCATCATATACCCAAGCGATACATTTCTTGTCACGGAGAGCTTGTTTTGCTTCTGCGTTACCAGTAAATGCAATGACTTGTGCGCCATAGCGCTCTTCAACGATCTGGTTATAAAACGCCCCTTGCTTACCGCATACAGGCTTACCACGAAGGTCTTCCCAGTTGGTTAGGCCAAGTGCCTTGGGTGACATAACATTTGTTCCAGATGTGTAGTAGTTAGGGCCGACGATACCAACAATCTCACGGCGGTCCTTACGGTCAGACATCGTTGCGATCATCAGGTCAATCTTACCCTGCTCAAGGAACTGCATCCGGTTGGATGACTGAACAGCAACAAGCTCAATATCTACACCCATCTTAGCGGCAACATCATTGGCCATATCGATTTCCATGCCAACAATTTCACCATTTGAATCACGATAGCCCCACGGCTTGTAGTCAGCCTTAACGCCAACAACGATCTTGCCACGAGACATAACCTTGTTCCAAGTATCGTTTGTACATTCAGCAGAGGCCACAATTGGTGACATCGCAAAACTAGCGGCGATAGCGCCAGCCATAATCTTCTTGATCATAAAATCCTCCATTAAAAATAATATGCCATTACAACATGTATGACATCATATCATTCACAATATAACGACAATGATCTATAATGTATTGGCTGAGATTATTTAGCAATATCTAAAAATGGTTTCATTAAAAAAATACATGTTCTGTCAGTTTTGAATTGCTAAATGATGGTTTTGTGATCATTAGTAAAGCATACATTAATCTAACGTATTTCTTTACCAGATTTTTCATATGTCAGATCACCTCCAAATCAGCAATCCTGATCATTCCAAGCTTCCATCTCATGCCGAAGTCGTTGTTATCGGCGGCGGCGTCATGGGATGTTCAACGCTCTATCATCTGACCAAAGACGGGGTTAGTGATTGCGTCCTTTTAGAGAGGAACAAACTGACCTCCGGGACGACATGGCATTCTGCAGCGCAGGTGCGAGCCTTACGCTCAACGCAGAATCTGACTAATTTGATCAAATATTCGATCTCGCTCTATCGCTCGCTTGAGCAAGAAACGGGACAGCAGGTTGGCTGGATCAATAAAGGCTCATTATCAATCGCCACCAATCCAGATCGCCTGACCCATATTCGGCGGCAAGAAGCGCTAGCTCGGCTTTATGGCGTGGAGGCAAGCTCCGTTTCTGCCGATGAGGCGCTTGAGCGCTGGCCGCTGATGAATGTTGATGATGTCATAGGCGCGGTCTGGTCACCTGATGATGGCCGTGTCAGCCCATCAGACCTGTGTGCGGCCTTAACCAAAGCAGCACGCCAACGAGGCGGCAGCATTTTTGAAGATACAAGCGTCATTGGGATTATTACCGAAGGCAATAAAATAAAAGGCGTTGAGACCACTCGCGGCACTATTCAGACCAATAAAGTTGCGATCTGTACAGGCTTATGGAGCAAGCAAGCGGCAGCCATGGCTGGTGTTGATATTCCGGTTTGGCCGTGTGAGCATTTCTATTTATTAACGCGGCCACTTGAGGGCATTTCTGGCAATATGCCAACATTATCTGATCATGACGGGCATTTATATATCAGGGATGATTCTGGCGGTTTGCTAGTCGGTTGTTTTGAGCCTATGGGCAAGTCGATTGACCCTGACAGGCTGGGGACGGATTTTGCCTTTCAGCTTTTGCCCGAGGACTGGGATCATTTTGAACCTATGCTGCAAAACGCCTTGCACCGATTGCCGGTGCTTGAGAAGGCTGAGGTCAGGATGTTGCTTAATGGCCCTGAAAGTTTCACCCCTGATGGCAGTTTTTTGTTAGGCGAGTCAGCAGAAACACAAGGTCTTTATCTGGGATGTGGGATGAACTCTGTCGGGGTGGCGACAGGCGGCGGTGCGGGCTGGGCTTTAGCGCATGATATTATTCATGGTGCGCCGCCAATGGATTTGCATGAGGCAGACCCTAAACGCTTTGATCCGGCATGGTCAGATATCGCGGCGTTATCGGAACGTGTGCCAGAAGTTCTGGGCAAACATTATGAGATTACTTATCCGGGGCGGCAATGGCAGACGGCGCGGCATTTGCGTAAATTGCCATTGCATGATGAATGGCAAGCGCAAGATGCCTGTTTCGGGCAGGCTTATGGCTATGAAAGGCCACTTTATTTTGATGCTCACTCAGCCCCTAAAATGGGCTTTGGCAAGCCTGATTGGTTTGATCAAACTGGCCGTGAGGTCAAGCATGTGACGGATGCTGCGGGTGTTACTGATCTGTCTGGTTTTGGCAAGATTGATCTCAAAGGCGCTGATGCTCTGATGGCTCTGCAATGGATTGCCAGCAACCAGATGGATCGCCCTGTTGAGTCAATTATTTACACGCTGATGCTGAATGATAAAGGCGGGATCATGAGCGATTTAACCGTCTTCAGGCTAGCTGATGATCATTTCCGTCTTTATGTTGGAACAGCGGCGCTGAAACGCGATCTGGCATGGATCAAACAGCAGTTGAAAGCCGCCTGGAAGGTGACGGTTGAGGATGTCACAGAGACGCTCGCAACCTTGGGGCTAATGGGACAGGATGCCAATAGAATAGCCGATGCGTTAGGGGCAAGCTGGATGCGTGATATCAAATACTTTCGCCATGCTGAGGGCAGCTGCGGCGGCGTTGCTGTAACCGCTGGCCGCTTATCCTATGTCGGGGCGTCAGGGTGGGAGATCACCTGTCACCGTGATGATGCAAAAACGCTGTATCAGGCGATGCAAGCCGAGGGCGTTAAGCCAGTCGGGGCATTTGCACAATCATCAATGCGGATTGAAAAACGCTTTTTATCTTATGGGCATGATATTGATACCGATAACATTCCCGAAGAACTGGGGTTAATGTTTGCGGTTGATCTGAACACTCCATGCCTGGGCCATGACGCTATGTTAGCCAGACAACATGATCAGCCAAAGAAAAAACTAGTCTCCATCATACTGGATGACAGTGATGTCTACCCAATAGGAAATGAGCCGGTTGTTGATGGCAAGGGTCAGATTATCGGCAAGACATCTTCTGCCAGTTATGGTTATCGGATTGGTGCCCCGGTTGCCTTAGCCTTGGTTGATACCGACTATGCTGTTGCTGGCGGTCAGGTGAATGTTGATATTGCAGGAACGCTCGCAAGTGGTAAAGTAAAGCTAAACCCTGCTTATGATCCAGATGGAAACCAGATGCGGCAAGTGCCAGCATAGCAAATCTTGAGGCGAATTATGTCACATGTCTTTGGCCGTAATGCGAGAACAGACCTGCCAGTCGCGGTGTCAGGTGAGGGGTGTTATCTGATTGACCGCGATGGTAAACGCTATCTCGATGGTTCAGGCGGTGCTGCTGTATCTTGTCTTGGGCATAGCAATGATGAGGTTAAAGAGGCGATTAAACAACAGCTAGATGCCCTAGCCTTTGCTCATACTGGTTTTTTCACATCAGAACCTGCCGAAGCGTTAGCTGATAAACTGATCAAACACGCGCCTGAAGGGCTTGATCGTGTCTATTTTGTCTCTGGCGGCTCGGAGGCTGTGGAAGCGGCGATTAAGCTGGCTCGGCAATATCATGTTGAACGCGGCGAAGATGAACGCGATATTCTGATTGCTCGCCGGCAAAGCTATCATGGCAATACGTTAGGGGCATTGGCGGCTAGCGGCAATCTGTGGCGGCGGCAAATGTTTAATCCTATTTTGGTGGAAACGCGGCATATCGCGCCATGTTATGCGTGGCGTGATCAGCGCCTGGATGAGACAGCATTTGCTTATGGGCAAAGAGTTGCCAATGAACTTGAGGCGGAGATTCTGGCGCTGGGGCCCGATAAGGTGATGGGTTTTATTGCCGAGCCGGTGGTTGGGGCAACCTTGGGTGCTGTGCCAGCCGTAAAAGGATATTTTGAGCGCATTAGAGAGATTTGTGATCAATATGGTGTGCTTTTGATCCTCGATGAAGTCATGTGTGGGATGGGGAGAACAGGGCATATTTATGCCTGTGCCGAGGACAGCGTCAGCCCTGATATCCTGACGATTGCGAAAGGTCTGGGGGCTGGATATCAACCTATTGGTGCGATGTTAGCGAGCCGCAAGATATATGATACGATTGCCAAAGGCAGCGGGTTTTTTCAGCATGGGCATACATATTTAGGGCATCCTGTTGCTACCGCAGGCGCGAGCAAGGTGTTTGATATCATTTCAAGTGAAAGCATGATGGAACAAGTCCGCGCCAAGGGAGCGCAGCTTATAGCAGCCCTGACTGATCGATTTGGCCAGCATCCGCATATTGGTGATATCAGGGGCAGGGGATTGTTTTTGGGATTAGAGTTTGTTGCCGATAGAGAGACCAAGAAACCTTTTGATCCGCAAAAAGCTATCCATAAGCATTTCAAAGCAGCGGCATTTGAGGCTGGATTAATCTGTTATCCGATGGGTGGAACCATTGACGGTCAGCATGGCGATCATGTTTTACTGGCACCGCCATTTATCATTAATGATAGTCAAATTAATGAATGTGTTGATAAGATTGATATTGCCTTAAAAAAAGTAATCCAATAATTTCAAGTTATTATGAAGTGTTATTAAAGTCAAAGTTAAGATATATTTTTACCCTGATTCTAGCCAAGTTTTGCTTTTCTGCTGGTCATGCAGTCGCTATGATAAAGGGATATAGAGTTGATGTGATATGAAATCATTTGAAAAACCATTTACGCAGCAGGAAAGCATCCCTGAGGATGGCATTGCTCGCGCTGTGGAGATTATGCGGACGGGGCGATTGCACCGATATAATCTTGCCGAAGGTGAGCTATCCGAAGCCAGTTTACTGGAAAAGGAATTCGCTGAATGGCAGGGCAGTGATTACTGTGTTGCCTGCACATCAGGCGGATATGCCATTGCCCTGGCCTTGCGCTTGGTTGGCGTCAAACCTGGGGATCATGTTCTTGCTAATGCTTATACACTAGCGCCAGTTCCGGGGGCTATCCAAAATGTTGGCGCTGAGCCGGCCTTTATCGAAATAGATGAAAATTATCATATTGATATCGCCGATTTTGAAGCTAAAGCCAAATCATCTCATGCCAGCGTTCTATTATTGTCTCATATGCGTGGCCATATTGCCGATATGAACGCCATTTTAGATATCTGTCAGCGTTATGACATCACCTTAGTTGAGGATTGCGCGCATACGATGGGCGCAAAATGGCAGGGGATCAGATCAGGTAATTTTGGCAAGGTCGCGGCTTTTTCAACGCAAACATACAAGCATATGAACTCTGGTGAAGGTGGCTTTCTGACGACTAACGATCCTGATATCGCGGCGCGTGCGGTGATCTCATCAGGGTCTTATATGCTTTATGAACGTCATGGCGCGATACCAGAGCAGGCGCATTTTGATGCTGTAAAATATGCCTCCCCTAATTATTCAGGACGTATGGATCATTTGCGTGCCGCCTTATTGCGGTCTCAAATGCCCTTGCTTGAAGACAACATCCGGCGCTGGAATATGCTTTATGATGATCTGCATCGTCGCATCAAAGCTATTCATGGCATAACCATTCCTGATCGTAAGCAAGAGGAGGCTTATGTCGGCTCATCTATTCAATTTCGCCTCGATGATATTGAGACATCGGACGTTCCTTGCCTCCTTAAACGCCTTGCCTCAAGAGGGGTGGAATTAAAATGGTTTGGTGATAATGAACCAAAAGCATTTACCAGCCGTTATGATAGCTGGCGCTATATCAAAGACATGCCGCATCTGCCGAAAACTCTAAAGGTGTTGGATAAGACGGTTGATATGCGGATACCGCTAAACTTCAATTTGGATGACACGGCTTTGCTGGCTGATATTCTGGATGAGGAAATGACAAGTTATTGAAAACACTAAGTTTTATTGACCAAGAGCTTAATGACCAAGAGTTTTATTGACCAATTGCTTAAAACCTAAGAAAGTTATCCGCGCATGAAAGCGATCACCTGTATTGAAGATTTACGCGAAATGTATCAACGGCGAGTGCCGCGGATGTTTTATGATTATGTTGATAGCGGCTCATGGACGGAAAGCACCTATCAAGCGAACGAAGATGATTTGCAAAACCTGATCTTTCGTCAGCGTGTCGCGATTGATGTCAGCACGCGGAATACGGTTATGCCAATGTTGGGACAGATGCTGCCAATGCCAGTGGCACTAGCCCCAACTGGTTTAACCGGGATGCAATATGCTGATGGTGAGATTCTGGCGGCAAAGGCGGCGGCAGATTTTGGTGTGCCTTTTACGTTGTCGACCATGTCGATCTGTTCGATTGAGGATGTTGCCGAAAATACGGATAAGCCGTTTTGGTTTCAGCTTTATGTTATGCGGGATAGAGACTTTATCCGCCGTTTAATTGAACGTGCAAAGGCTGCGAATTGTTCTGCTTTGATGTTAACGCTGGATTTACAGCTCATGGGACAGCGTCATAAAGATATCAAAAATGGCTTAAGCGCACCGCCTAAAATGACCATTGGCAATATCCTTAACATGATGACAAAGCCGCATTGGTGCATGAATATGCTTGGCACTAAACGCCGGCAATTCCGCAATATTGTTGGCCATGTCAAAGGCATTAAAGATATGGCATCGCTGGCTGAATGGACGGCTGGTCAGTTTGATACCAGCTTGAATTGGGAAGATGTTAAAGATATCCGCAAGCAATGGGACGGGCCGCTAATCCTCAAAGGGATTTTGGACGTTGAGGATGCAAAAATAGCGGCAAATATGGGCGTTGATGCTATTGTCGTCAGCAATCATGGCGGCCGTCAGTTGGATGGCACTTGTTCAGCGATACGGATGTTGCCGCATATTGTTGATGCCATTGGCAAACAGTCTGAGGTGTGGATGGATAGCGGCATCCGCTCGGGGCAGGATGTTTTACGGGCGATTGCTTGTGGGGCGCAAGGGACATTAATCGGTCGGGCTTTTCTATACGGGCTAGGGGCGATGGGGGAGCGTGGAGTGACGCGCGCGCTTGAGATTATTCATAAAGAGCTGGATTCAACGCTAGGGCTTTGTGGTCAGACAAATCTAGCTGATGTTGATCAGTCTATTTTGCTTCGTTAACATTTTATAAGACGGTTATGTTGTGCCGCTAGGTTTTTTGAAATCGCGTCACTAAATAGACGCCAAAGGCGGCGAAGCAAAATCCGGTCAAGGGTATTGGCCCTAACGGCTCATTGATGCCAAAATAGGCAATGATCGCGGTCGTCGGCGGCACTAAAAACAGATATGATGTGGTGGCGGCAACGGTCTTGCGCTTGATCATAATCATCAAGATCACATAAGCGCCGGTCGATACCGCTAATATCTGCCATGATAGGGAATAGATAAACGGCGCCGCCCAGTCAATGGCTGGCACTTCAACGGTTAAGACCAAGATACCAAAGAATAGACTAGCCGACAGCGCTTGGATCATATTGCTTTTCATCAGCGATATTTTGCCGCCAAGCCGTTTATGCAATAATGTCCCAATGGTGATTGATATCAACGCCACCAGGCTGGCGACAATTCCGGTCACTGGCGGGTCAATGCTAAGCGATGGCCATAAGGCAAGAACAACGCCAATGAAGCCAAAGCCTATCCCTGTCCATTGCAGGCGTGTCGGCATTTCCGCGAATAAGAAGATCGCCAATGTTGTGGTCAATAGCGGCTGTGTTGAGACGATCAATGCCGCCATGGCTGATCCCAAGCCTGATGCCATGGCATAAAAACTTGCCCCTAAATAGCCGCCATGCAACAGCAAGCCAACAATGGCTGTGGCAAGGATAGGGTCTTTTGCGGCGTCTGATCTGGCTTGTGATGGTGCTGCTTGAGATACACCTATTTGAGATGATGTTACTTGTTTGGACGACCATAGATATAACACCACCATGATTAGCCCAAAGAGCAGGAAGGTGATGAAAAACCGAACCCCCAAAAAGGCAAATGGCGTGGCATATTCAAGTCCGATTTTTGCGCTAACGAACGCCGATGACCACAATAACACAAAGATGAAAGGCAGGAGGTGAGTGAGCATTAATCTTCTTTATATGGCGCGGGATGTGATAATCCATGAAACCCAATCATATCGCAAAATCGGCGGATATCATAAATAATAGTGTGAGGGCATAATAATTATATGTGGGCGGCGTTATTAAAGCTTTGCCATACTGTCTTTAGGCCATAACTTTATCTTGAACTTTATCTTGGTGCAATGGCTTTATCTTGGTGATAGATTATGGGGATGAGCCAAATAGATACTGATTTTGATGACTTATTTACGCGCCAGGATGTTAATGTTAATGGCATCACTCTGCATTGCCGCAAAGCTGGTGAGGGCAAGCCATTATTGCTTCTCCATGGCTATCCGCAAACAGGGTATATGTGGCATAAAATTGCCCCCGCACTCACGCAAAACTTCACCGTGATCATTCCTGACTTGCGCGGATATGGAAAGTCTGAAAAACCGCCAACTGATGCCCAGCATATGCCGTATTCTAAACGAGTTATGGCGGCGGATATGGTGGCGCTAATGGCGCATTTCGGGTTTCCGCATTTTGCGGTAGCTGGCCATGATCGCGGCGCGAGAGTGGCGTTGCGCTTAGCCAGAGATCACAGAGACAAGGTGAGCCATTTAGCGGTGCTGGATATTGCCCCAACCGACAGCATGTATGAACAGGCGGATATGGCGTTTGGGCGTGCTTATTATCACTGGTTTTTCCTCATTCAGCCGGCGCCTTTTCCTGAAACATTGATTGCGAGTAATCCGGATTTTTTCCTGACCCATAAACTAGGCCATTGGGGACGCACGAAATCCGCCATCACCGATGCCGCCTATGCGGAATATCTGATCAGTTTTTCAAACCCTGACACGATCCATGCTAGTTGTGAGGATTATCGAGCCGCCGCCAGCATTGATCTTATCCATGATGCGGAAGATAAGGCAAACCTGCTCAATATCCCTGTGCTAGCGCTATGGGGAAAGGCGGGGTTTGTCGGTCAAGCCTATGATGTTCGGGCGGAATGGCGGGCGGTGGCGCGTGATGTTAGTGGTCATGCTATCCCCGGCGGGCATTTTCTACCCGAAGAATCGCCGCATGATACCTTGGCCGCGCTAACCGAATTCTTGTCTGAATAGCGATATTTCCCAAAATAGCGATGCTATCAAGACTGGCTTCTCAAATTAAGTCAGCGCAAAATATTGGAGCGGTCGACCAGACTCGAACTGGCCCTAAGAGCTTGGAAGGCTCTTGTGCTACCACTACACCACGACCGCAGATAAGGCTTATCAGTCCTGATAACCAAGCCCTATTTCAAAAAATACATATCATTCGCAATCAAAAATTAAAAGGCTTTTATTTACGCCTCACACCCTGACACAATTCTGGCATCAGACCTTCGTATCGGATAACGTAAGCATGGTCAGGTTGAGCATCAACCATTGGTCTCATTAAATTTTTTATAAAATAGTTGCTCCTGTTAAGTCATTTTTAACTTTTGCCTGATATTTTAATCAGTAACGGCTTTTTGCGCGTTCACTGTTTTTTTGTGTTGTTTAGTTCGTTTTCCTTGGTGCCCGCACTCACTAGCCAAAAATATTTATTTATTTTTGTTAATAAATACATGGCTTTAATTTAGTCGCCTCAATTGCGACTATCGTCACTGCCTTGCAATACTTCAATTAGGTTCATTTGCCTTCTAAAACGCATCAGTGACCTGTGACTAGCTTCCTTTAGCGGCATTTATCGCTTCTGAAAAGATGCTACGCTATATCATACCCATAAAGTGAGGGCAAAGCTTATAGCCAGCCTGCGATATTCTCATCAACCAGTGTCTTGATGACTTTCATGCCGTTATCGCTATCATTAAGGCACGGAATATAAGTAAATGTCTTACCGCCATTTTCAATAAACTCCTCGCGGCCTTCCATATTTAATTCTTCCAGTGTTTCCAGACAATCGGCGCTAAACCCCGGAGCAACAATCGCCATATGTTCGATGCCATCATGAGCAAGTTGTTCAATCGTCTCATCAGTATAAGGTTGTAGCCACGGCTCTCGGCCAAAACGAGACTGAAAGCTGACTTTGAAGGTGTCATCTGACCATTTCAGCTCCTCTTTCAGAAGCCGTGCTGTTTTCATACATTGGCAATGATAAGGATCACCCTGAACAAAATAGCGTTGCGGAATACCATGAAATGACGTCAGCAAGACATCAGGTATATTGCCCTTGGTTGCCGTTTTAATGCTGTTGGCGAGGGCTTTGATATAGACAGGGTGATCATGCCAAGGCGCGACTGTTCGCACGGCAGGCTGCCAGCGCTGTTTGATCATCCATGCAAACACCTCATCCTGAACCGTTGCGGTTGTGGCGGCGGCATATTGCGGATAAAGTGGCACAATTAACAATCGGTTACAGCCTGCTTGCTTTAGCTCATTTAACCTGTCGGGTATTGACGGCCTGCCATAACGCATGGCCCAGCTCACCATAAAACGATCGCTATCATGGCCATCAGACATCATCATTCTGGTCAGATATTCAGCTTGCAGGCGCGTGTATTTACGCAAAGGGGAGCCATCCTTGTCATCAAGCCAGATGCGGGCATATGCCTCACCTGATTTGGATGGACGGCGCAATAAAATAATACAGTTGAGGATAAACCACCATAACAGACGAGGAGCCTCTACGACCCGCCGGTCAGATAAAAACTGTTTCAGATAACGGCGCATTGAACGGTAATCCGTCCCATCGGGCGTTCCTAAATTAACAATAAGAATGCCGGTTTTAGGATGGCGTGGCCATTGCGGATGATCATCAGGATACGATTTAACTGTCATGCGTCATGATATGAGGCTAAATCGTAATAAAAACAACCCCTCAGAAAGCATATTTTTCAATTGATCTATTCCTCATATGAGCCTTTATATGAGCCGCTTTACGGGTTTCTGTCCGCGTGGATCAACTGAGCAAAATCAGTATGGATGACTTGTTTGCCCGCGTGATCAAAATTGACGGTGATGCGTTGTCCTACGGCAGATTGAACCTGACCTATTCCCCAGTCAGGCTCAGCCGGAAGGCGAACAAAGTCGCCTGGCTCAAATTGAATGTAAGACGGCGTGCTAGTCATAGGACTCAGGTTAACCTGACGCCGCGCACAACCGCAACCAAAATACAGCCAACACTAACCCGAAACCCTCAATCCCCCTGATCAATCCCCCTGACCAATTCCCCTGAACAGCGTTTAATGGAAAGCTCCTGCTGGGCAACGGGTTTAATGAGAAGGGACGGGATAATCACGCAACGAATAGCCTTGTCCCCAAATGGTATGAATGAAGTTTTTGCCATTGGCACGATCGGCCAGCTTTTTCCGCAGCTTACAAACGAACACATCAATAATTTTCAATTCAGGTTCATCGCGGCCATTATATAAATGATTGATCAGTTGCGTTTTGCTGATTGTGCCGCCCTTGCGTAAGGCCAAGCACTTCTAGGATTTGCACTTCTTTGCCCGTTAAATCGACCTCAACGCCAGCAACAGATACCATTCGAGTGCTGAGATTGATCGAAATAGGGCCAGTCGTAATCACCGAATCGCTATGCCCATTATGCCGTCTGACGATGGCCGTTAGATTGGCGACAAGCTCCTGCCGATCAAATGGCTTCGTCAAATAGCCATCAGCACCTGAACGCAAGGCAACCACCTTATCTGTTGTTGATGTCCGCCCCGATACAATTAAGACAGGGGTTTCAATTTTACTGCCACGAAGTGTTTTAGATAAACGGATACCATCACTATCAGGCAGGTTAATATCCAGAATAATGGCATCATAGCAATGATCAGTAGCGGCAATCAATCCGTCTTCGGCAGTGCCACAAATAACTGAGAAATGACCCTCATCTGATAGGGCAAGAGAAAGGGATTTACTTATAATTGGATCATCTTCAACAATTAACACATTCATTTATAGACTCCTAAAATTTGTTAACTGCTTTATGTGTTTAGTTCAAAATAACGCAGGTTTCTTTCCGCGCTCATAACAGCAATTGAGTTGCAATTCGTTAATTTATTTAATAATACCCATTGCTAAACTTCCCTTGACTAAAGGCTACAAGCCCTTATGAGAGTAATATTCCGATTATCTAATTCGTTAGCAAATCAATAATTCGTGATGTGTGTTTGAATCTGCGCTGATGGCTGTTGAAAGACTTTAAGTTAAGGCGCTTATCAAAAAACACAGAATTTTTTTAATTTTTGTTAAAAACTGGGTTGCGTAGATGAGGCGAGGTTAATATATATACCGCCATAGCATGTTCTAATTCATAAATTCCCTGTTTTAAGTTCGAAGGTTAAGTTTTGAAGACAAGTTCATTCATGAGGTTGCAAATTAATTCCGCCTTTTACATATTTATGAGCGAGGGTAAAAATGAGCACATCATCTAAGAAAACGATAACATCAAAGAAACTTGATGCTCCGATTATTTTACCAGATGGATATCGTCCAACTGAAAAAGAAGATTTCATGAATCCGGTGCAGATTGAATATTTCCGCCAAAAATTATTAAAGTGGAAAGATGATTTGCTATCAGAAGCATCTGAGACGCTTAACAACCTGTCACAGGAAAATCTTCAGAAGCCCGATGTCACAGATCGAGCTCAAGTCGAAAGTGATACGTCAATTCGTTTGCGAACACGCGATCGGGAAAGAAAACTGTTGTCAAAAATTGAAGCGGCCTTACAGCGAATTGATAACGGAACCTATGGCTATTGTGAAGAAACAGATGAGCCGATTAGCCTGAAACGGCTAGAAGCCCGTCCCATTGCCTCATTATCTTTGGACGCACAAGAGCGGCATGAGCGCAATGAAAGAACCCATAGAGACGATTAGTATAAATATAAAATATTAGCCTATGCTGCTTAGCCACTGAAAATAAAAGGTTATATCGATTTTTTATGGATGATGATTTTAATCTCGTCACGTTAACCTTTTGTCAACTTTCTTAATGTATAATCTTCACCATTAACAAATCATTTATTGTTAATGCTCATGTCAGCGATTTTAGTTGCCTTTTTTGTTATGTGTGCTGGCCTAACAAAAACCTGGATATTACATTTTGGCAACCCCAAATAAAAAAAGCACAAATATCGACAGCGACACTATTAAAACCCCGTATAGTGACATCGGTGCCAGTTCAACATCTGGCTCGACATCTGGTTCAGCATCTGGTCCAATATCTGGTTCCATGCTTGATGCCTTACCCGATAATAATCCCGTAAGGATGATCATGGCGGAACAGGATACCCCCTTTTCGCGGTGTTGTTCATGACGTCAATAACAATCTGATGGCTATTTTTGCCGGCTGTGATCAGCTTGAACATTCAATTGATAGCCCCGAAGATTCGCGACCATTGCTTGAGTCTATCCGCAATCATATTGCTATGGCATCGCAGTTAGTTAATGATCTAACCCGAAATAATAATAGCGAAGATAATCAGGTTGTCATGACGCAGTATGAGCTGGAAAACCTGCTCAAAGGCATCGTGCCAAGTTTAACCCTTGTCACCTCGAATAAGGTTACCATTGAAATTGGTTCAATTATTACCACTCCCGTCTATATAAATCCGGTGTTACTGCATCGGATTTTGTTACAATTTGTCCGCAATTCCATGGAAACTGGCGAAGATAGCATTGTCATTTTTATTTTGGTGCGTCATCGCGATGGCTGGTGTGAGTTATCAATATCCGATAACGGCCCCGGCATCATAGGGATTCCTATTGACGATGTATTCAAGCCTGGAGTGTCATCCAAAAAAGACCATAATCGCAGGGGCTATGGATTATCTGCGGTGGCTTATGCGGTAGAAGCTTGGGGCGGCTCATTTGGGGCAAAGAACCTGCCCGGGAAAGGGTGCCGATTTTGGGTGACCTTTCCACTACTTGATTTGGGCGTTAACGGATCAAGCAAAACCTAATTCATTTTCAGCCTGATTTGTCTGAATTTTAATATGAGAACAAATCGTGAAAATAATACTTGCATAAAAGAACAAAACGTGAATATATATGTTCTCCATTGATAAATACTGATCCAATGCGGATGGCCAGACGGTTTTAATTTATTTGGTTGATTATGTGTTTGTAACCAACTGGTGTTCGTGTCAAAAAGGGAGAGCATAATGTCCACATCAACAGCGAATGTCATAAAAATGTCTGCATCTAAAACTGAAAAATTAAAAGCGTTAGAATCGGCTATTGGTCAGATTGAGAAAGCCTTTGGCAAAGGGTCAGTGATGAAACTTGGCCAGAGCGATACCGCCGTCGATGTAGAGGCGGTTTCAACAGGTTCTTTAGGGCTGGATATAGCGCTGGGCATTGGCGGTCTGCCGAAAGGCCGCATTGTTGAGATTTATGGACCGGAGTCATCAGGCAAAACAACGCTGGCTCTGCATGCTGTTGCTGAGGCGCAAAAATCTGGCGGTGTTTGTGCTTTTGTTGACGCAGAACATGCGCTTGATCCGGGATATGCCAAAAAACTTGGGGTCAATTTGGATGAACTTTTGATCTCGCAACCTGATAGTGGCGAACAAGCGCTTGAGATTACTGACACGCTTGTCCGTTCAACATCGGTTGATATCGTCGTTGTAGATTCGGTTGCCGCTTTAGTGCCGCGAGCAGAGCTTGAGGGTGAGATGGGTGATACGCATGTTGGCTTGCAGGCGCGGTTAATGTCACAAGCTTTGCGTAAACTGACAGCGACAATAGCTAAATCGAATTGTATGGTCATCTTTATTAACCAGATACGGCTGAAAATTGGGGTTATGTTTGGAAACCCTGAAACAACAACTGGCGGTAATGCGCTGAAATTCTATGCCTCAGTGCGCCTGGATATCCGCCGTATCGGTGCCATTAAAGACAAGGATGAAGTGGTTGGCAATCAAACCCGCGTCAAGATTATCAAAAATAAAGTCGCCGCCCCATTCCGGCAGGCTGAGTTTGATATCATGTATGGTGAGGGCATTTCCAAATCAGGTGAGCTGATTGATCTTGGAGTTGCGGCTAATCTCATTGAAAAGTCTGGATCATGGTATTCCTACAAAACTCAGCGTATCGGGCAGGGGCGCGAAAACGCTAAACAATTCATGATGGAAAACCCGAATATAGCTGATGAGGTGGAACACGCCTTACGGCAGAATGCGGGATTGTTTGAAACCGTCATGCTTGAGCCAAGCTCTGATGATAAAAATGATGATAACAATGCGCCAGATGCGCCAGATGCACCGGATGCGCCAGAAAATCAGTAATTGCGAAAATCAGGTTATCCTATCGCCTGATATTGCCACCAGATAAATAGCTGATCAATAGCGGCTAATGAGGCGGTAAATACAGTGATAGGGTAACGAGTTTAGATATTTTCACATAAATTGTATGTGTTTTCTGGACAAAACTGCTCATCTTTTCTACATCTGTTGCAGACAAAGGAAGATGACATGCTGACTGTTAACGATATTCGCAAAGCGTTTCTGGATTATTTTCATGCTAACGCGCATGAGGTAGTCGCCTCTAGCCCGCTAGTGCCGCATAATGACCCGACCCTGTTATTTACCAATGCAGGCATGGTGCAATTTAAAAATGTATTTACTGGGGCTGAGAGCCGTGCCATCCCGCGTGCCGTCACGTCCCAAAAATGTGTTCGTGCTGGCGGCAAGCATAATGACCTTGAAAATGTTGGTCATACGGCGCGTCACCATACGTTTTTTGAAATGCTGGGCAATTTCTCTTTTGGCGATTATTTCAAAGAAAACGCGATTGAACTTGCCTGGAATCTCATCACGAAAGAGTTTGGATTACACAAAGATAAGCTCCTCGTCACCATATATCATGATGATGATGAAGCGGCCAATTATTGGAAATCTATTGCCGGGCTTTCGGATGACCGCATAATCCGCATTGCCACCTCAGATAACTTTTGGTCAATGGGTGATGTTGGCCCTTGTGGCCCGTGTTCGGAGATTTTTTACGATCATGGTGATCATATTCCGGGCGGTCCTCCGGGGTCACCTGATGAAGATGGTGATCGATTTATTGAGATCTGGAACCTGGTTTTTATGCAATATGAGCAAAAATCGCTCGATGAGCGGGTCTCATTGCCTAGCCCTTCTATTGATACTGGCATGGGCATTGAGCGTATTGCCGCCATTATGCAAGGCAAGCACGACAATTATGACATTGATTTGATGCAGCATTTAATAGCCTCATCGGCGCATCATGCCAATGTTGATATTGATGGCGAGCATAAAGTATCGCACCGCGTTATTGCTGACCATTTGCGCTCATCCTGCTTTTTGATTGCTGATGGGGTGCTGCCGTCTAATGAGGGCAGAGGCTATGTGTTGCGGCGTATCATGCGCCGAGCCATGCGCCACGCGCATCAGATGGGCTGTCGTGAGCCGCTAATGCATAAACTTGTGCCAGCGTTGATTGAGACTATGGGCGGCCATTATACCGAATTAGGCCGTGCCGAAGCCTTGATGACAGAGATTCTAAAGCTGGAAGAAACACGGTTCAAAGACACCCTTGATCGCGGCTTGAAAATTTTGATGGAAGAAGTTGATAAAAATCCAACCTCGCAGACGCTTGACGGGCAGGTGGCGTTTAAGCTTTATGACACATATGGATTTCCGATTGATTTAACACAAGATGTGTTGCGCGGTCAGGGCTGGACTGTTGACCAGGCCGGTTTTGATACGGCGATGGAAAAACAGAAAGCCGCCGCCAGAAAAGCCTGGTCGGGCACAGGTGATAAAGGCATGTTACCAGTTTATCTGCAGGTTGCTGAGAAGGCAGGCGCAACCGAGTTTTTGGGATATACCACGACAACCGCTAATGGCATGGTAGTGGCCTTGATCAAAGACGAGGCTGAGGCGACCACTGTTAATGCTGGTGAGAGTGCCATATTAGTGACGAACCAGACGCCATTTTATGCCGAATCTGGTGGTCAGATTGGTGATACAGGCATCATTCTTGATGAGTTGAGCGGCGATAAACTAGCTGAGGTTACGGATACTTGGAAAACACCATCAGGTGTATTTTTTCATGTTATTTCAGCGCATAAAAATATAGAGTTAAACCAATCATGTAAGTTTGTTGTTGATCATGAACGGCGTCAGTATCTCAAATGCAATCACTCTGCCACGCATTTATTGCAAGAGGCTTTGCGTGAGGTGCTGGGCACCCATGTCATGCAGAAAGGCTCATTGGTTAGCCCTGATCGCCTGCGCTTTGATTTTAGTCACACAAAACAAGTGAACAGCAATGAATTGGCCAGTATTGAAGCCATAGTGAATCATCGGCTGATGATTAATTCAGATGTGACAACGCGCCTGATGACCCAAGATGATGCGATTGCAGAAGGCGCGCTTGCTCTCTTTGGCGAGAAATATGGCGATGAAGTAAGGGTTGTGTCAATGGGTGGCTCGACTAAGCACGAAGGCCGCGCGGCATGGTCAGTTGAGCTTTGTGGCGGTACCCATGTGTCTCAAACTGGCGAAATTGGTCTCTTTAAGATCATTTCTGAAACTGCGGTGGCTGGCGGTGTTCGCCGAATTGAAGCGGTTACAAATGATGGGGCGATGCGCTGGATTAATGATCGGCTGACTATCCTTAATGCTTCATCACAGGTCTTGAAAACAACGCCGGAACAGCTCTCATCTCGTCTCGATATTTTGCTGCAAGAACGCCGGCAGGCTGAACAAATGATTGCTGATCTTCGCCGCAAATTAGCTGAAGGTGGCGGTGATGCAAGCAGCGCTTTGCAGCGTGATATTGGCGATCTCAAATTGACTGGCCGCATTTTAACGGACACGCCAGCAAAAGACCTCAAATCAATTGCTGACACGATGATAAAGCAAGCCAAGGGTGCTGTCATGCTGGTCTCCAGCATGGATGGCAAAGCATCGCTTGTTGTCGCGATTAGCCCAGATGCAACGGATCAGCTTAATGCGGTTGATCTGGTTCGGATTGGCGCTGAACATTTAGGCGGCAAGGGTGGCGGCGGTCGCCCTGAAATGGCACAGGCTGGTGGCTCTGACCCTGATAAGGCTGAGGATGCTATTAACGCCATAATGGATGCGATTGAAACCACTTTAATTTAAGCGGCAGATGCGGATATAGACCAAAGCTTAGGCCTCTATGCTCTGGTCTATATCTTAATGAAATATGTGCTTAATATCGCTTTTACGCCATTGCCGCCTTGAGGTTACGGTCAATCGCATCAAGGAAGCCATCTGTTGTTAGGAAAGGCTGATCCTTGCTGATCAAAAGCGCTAAATCTTTGGTCATCTCGCCAGTTTCCACGGTATTAACACAAACATCTTCAAGCGTCTTAGCAAATGCCGCCAGTTCAGGTGTATCATCAAATTTAGCCCGATAAGACAGCCCTTGTGTCCATGCGAAAATGGAGGCGATGGGGTTGGTTGAGGTCGGCTTGCCGGCCTGATGCTGACGATAATGGCGAGTCACCGTGCCGTGCGCGGCCTCTGCCTCAACGGTTTTGCCATCAGGCGTCATCAGCACAGATGTCATCAGACCAAGTGAGCCAAAACCTTGGGCAACAGTATCTGACTGCACGTCACCATCATAATTTTTACAGGCCCAAACAAACTTGCCATTCCATTTCAGTGCTGAGGCAACCATGTCGTCAATCAAGCGATGTTCATATTCAATGCCTTTCGCATCAAAGGCTGATTTAAACTCATTCATGAAAATCTCTTCAAAGATATCTTTGAAGCGGCCATCATAGGCTTTCAGAATTGTGTTTTTAGTCGATAAATAGACAGGCCAGCCAAGGTTTAATCCATAATTAAAGCAAGCCCGAGCAAAGCCACGAATAGACTCATCCAGATTATACATCCCCATTGCGATACCACTGTCAGGAAACTGAAAAATCTCATGCGTGACCGCATCACTGCCATCATCAGGCGTAAAGGTGAGGGTGAGTTTGCCCGGCCGATCAACCAGAAAATCAGTGGCCCGATATTGATCACCAAAAGCATGACGGCCAATAACAATTGGATCAGTCCAGTTAGGCACTAATCGGGGGACATTTTGACAAATAATCGGCTGACGGAATACGGTGCCGCCAATAATGTTTCGAATAGTACCATTTGGCGAGCGATACATGCGGTTGAGATTAAATTCCTCCACGCGCGCCTCATCAGGTGTGATCGTCGCGCATTTAATCCCTACGCCATATGTTTTGATCGCGTTCGCAGCATCCACCGTCACTTGATCATCGGTTTCGTCTCTGTATTCCATCCCCAAATCATAATATTTAAGATCAATATCCAGATAAGGATAGATGAGCTTTTCTTTAATTTTTTGCCAAATGATGCGCGTCATTTCATCGCCATCAAGTTCAACAACAGGATTTTTCACAGTGATTTTAGACATTGTACCCCCTTTGTAAATGAATCATCGTAAATAAGTCATAGTAAATAAATCACACTAAATAAATCACACTAAATAATTCACACTAGTCTGATCATAAGTTCGATATTGGATTTTCAGATTGATCTCGCTTTGCCATGATATCATCAAGGGCGTCGGCAACATCATTAAGTGAAGATAGCGGCTCAAAAAGGGATAAATGCTGTGGGTGGATAAAGCCAGAGCTAGAAGCATGAGCAAACATAGCCAGCATATGATCCCAGTAGCCATCAGGATTAAAAATAAAAATCGGTTTGCTGATAACCTTTAACTGGCACCATGTCAGCACCTCAATCATTTCTTCCATTGTTCCAAAGCCGCCAGGCAAAACGATAAACGCATCAGCTTCCTCATACATCATTTGTTTGCGCTGATGCATATTTTCCGTAATCGTAAGTTTGCTAATATCCTCGTTAGCGACTTCCAGGTTTTGTAAAAATCTTGGAATAATTCCATGGACACTGCCGCCATGTGATAAGGCACCTGATGCCGATGCTCCCATCATGCCAGTGCTACCGCCACCATAGATAAATCCCATATGGCGGGCGGCGATCATTGCGCCAATACGTTCAGCCATAACAAGCAATTCGGGTGACGTGGCGGCAGATGATCCTGAAAATACACAAATATTCATGACATATCCAATTTTGATGACGTTGCCATTATGGATATGATAGGGTATTCTTTAAAAAAGGGGAAATTACAAATGAAAAACCTACCTTTGATCTTGACCGCCATTGTAGCTGCCTTTTCCCTGATTGTTCTTGGTGTATATCTATATCAGACAGCACCAGAAAATAACACCCCTAACTTACCCGATAAGGGGCAAGATACCGCTGTTGTGGAGCCTGATAATTCACTATCCTCAACGCTTACGTCTGATGAAAACGCATCGGAGGACGCTGCGGCAGATAACACTTCTGCTGATAGTGATGAGCAATTTGTCTCGGTTGAACTCGTCAATGTATCTCCTGACGGCATTATTGTATTAAGCGGTCAGTCTAATCCCGAAAACAAAATCAAAGTTCATCATAAAGATGATCTGATTGCCTCAGCCAAAGTAAATAAAAATGGTGATTGGGCGGCTGTTCCTGACGCCCCACTGGCGGCTGGCACATATTTGCTGACAGTCACTGCCAGCTCCCCTGATGGCGACAGCATTAGCGCCCAACGTGATGTCGTTGTGGTCATTCCCGAAGATGATGATACGGCGCCGTTGGTGGCCTTGGTTCCTTCAGAAGAAGCAGGTGAATCAGAAGCCGAGCTATTGCAATCACCGTTAACTGAAAATCCTGATGATAGCGCTATTTCAGTAACTGACAACTCAGTTATTGCCGTTGATCCTTCTGTTCCCGACGATATGGTCGCTGATCCGTCGCTTCCGCCTAAAGTCACTATTCGGATAATAGAAGCCTTATCAGATGATCGAATGGCTATATCCGGGTTTCGGCAAGGCTCAGGTGATATAGCGGTTACGGTCGACAACGTCCCTGCCACGGTAACGATTAATCCTGAGGGTTATCTCGCCGAAGCTAATATTCCGGACAAAAACAGGTTTACTGTTGCTGTTGTCATGACAGATGACAATGGCGATACGCTAGCCTCTGCCAGTATTGTTCTTAACAAGGCTAAATTGGATGAAACGCTGGACGGTAATACGCTTGTAGTTGTCCAGAAAGGTGATGCCTTGTGGCGGATTGCATATCGAACCTATGGCCAAGGCATAAAATATATTGATATTTTTAGCTCAAATGCTAATGAGATTAATGACCCTGACCTGATTTACCCTGATCAGATTTTCATTATTCCCAATTGATATAAATGCTGGATACGCGAATAAGACCTGCTGTTGAAATTGCTCTGCTTTACCCGGCACGGGCATTGCATCGGCTAGGGGTTAGCGCCAATGTCATCACTGCGGTTGGCGCTATCATCGGATTGCTGGCATTTTGCATGATCTGTTTAGGATTTTATCAACTGGCCATTGTTTGTATTTGCCTGAACCGTCTGGCAGATGGCTTGGATGGCGCGGTCGCCCGATTAGCTGGCGCCACCGACTTAGGTGGATACCTTGATATTGTTTTCGATTTTATGTTCTATGCGTCAATTCCATTAGGCTTTGCCTTTGCTGATCCGGCATATGCCCAGATCGCGGCATTTTTAATTTTTTGTTTCATTGGCACAGGCTCATCCTTTCTGGCCTTTGCTATCATTGTGGCAAAACATGATTTGCAAATGGAAAGCCAACAGAAAAAGTCTTTTTATTATCTAGGTGGGTTGACCGAAGGCGCGGAAACGATTGGCTTTCTGATCTTGATATGCGTCTTTCCGTCATGGTTTTTCTGGCTTTCCCTTGGCTTTGGCTGTTTATGTCTGATCACCACAGCAACACGCATTTTTATGGCGGTTGATACCTTTTCTTCGCGCCAATAGGTGCTTATATCGATTAAAGGAATGGAGATTAGCATGACAAAAATAATCAAATCCGAAGATGAATGGAAATCCAGGCTCACCGATGAGCAATATCAGGTGACGCGACAGCATGGCACTGAACGGGCTTTTACTGGCGCTTATTGGGATAATAAAGCCGCTGGCCGCTATAATTGTATTTGTTGCGGGGAAGAGCTGTTTTCATCAGACACTAAATATGATTCGGGTTCTGGCTGGCCAAGTTTCTGGGAACCTGTCAGCACGGAAAAGGTTGAGACGACAACCGATCGTTCCTTTTTCATGACGCGAACCGAAGTGCATTGCGCTAAATGTGACGCGCATTTGGGACATATCTTTCCTGATGGACCAGAGCCAACAGGTGAGCGGTTTTGTATCAATTCGGCGTCACTTCAATTTCAGCCTGACAGCAAATCAGCATCCGATAGTGATTAAGCCATCATTTGGGGCAGGGTTTTAGCGACTAATCCGGCGCCAATCAGCCCTGATTGAAGATGCGTTGCCATCGCTACCGCAGACGGCCCATCACCATGAACACATAAGGAATGGGGCGTGATTGGCAATGTTGTCCCATCAATGGTGGTGATTTTATGATCGACTAGCATGGCAAGTGACCGCGTTAATGCCATGTCAGGATCGTCTATCATGGCATCGGGTCGGCTGCGCGGGGCTAGTTGCCCATCTGGCATATAAGCACGGTCGGCAAAAATCTCTTGGGCAACGCTAAGACCGCATTTCTCACCTGCCACAACAAGCTGGCTGAGAACAGGGGCGAGAAAAATCTGACTTCCATCAACGGCTTTGACAGCTCGCGCAATGGCCAGCGCCATATCAATATCATTTGCCGCCATATTATTGAGCGCACCATGCGGTTTAACATGCGTTACTTTTGCGCCTGCTATCGCCGCCGCACCCATAGCCGCGCCAAGCTGATAGGCCATGAGATGTTCAATCTCGTTGACTGACAGACTGACCGGACGGCGACCAAAGCCATGCAGATCATAGAACCCCGGATGAGCGCCAATACTGACATTATTTTCCATCGCCTTGCGCATGGTATTTGCCATGATGTTATAGTCACCGGCATGAAAACCGCAGGCAATATTTGCCGAATTAATAATGGGCAATAGCGCATCATCATTTCCCATCACCCAAGGACCATAGCTTTCCGCCATATCAGCATTTAGATTAAAATTCATTTTCTGCCATCCCTATATTGCATGCCAATAGTTTAGCGTTATTGTTTCGTGCTTTTCAATGGATAACATATTCGTTATGACAGAATGATTATGATATCGTTTTCGCAATTAAAGCATCATTATGATCGGCGGTTTTTATCGGCTGGTGATCATGGAATTGTCATTAATATGGATGATCTACCAACAGATCAGGCCACGCAAGCTGCTCGCGCCTTAGCTCATGCTATTAGCAAGGTTATAGCGCAGGATAATATTCAGGGCATTGAGGATATGATCCCGGGGCTTACTAATCTGTTGGTGCAGTATAATCCACTTGTGACATCTGCCGCCATATTGATTGAGAAAATCACGCCGCTGCTTGCGACGCTGACATATGATGAAGGGGCAGGCAGGCTTATTCATATTCCATGTTGTTATGGAGGTGAGTTTGGGCCTGATCTGCCTGAAGTTGCAACAACGCTGAATATGTCCACAGATGAGGTGATAAAGCGCCATCAATCCAATATATTGGATGTTGCTATCATGGGGTTTTTACCTGGTCTTGCTTATATGAAAGGTGTTGATCAGGCGCTGTATTTACCGCGGCGCAAAACCCCGCGCGCGCATGTTCCGGCGTTATCGCTGGGCATTGCTATGGATCAGACGGTGGTTTATCCGCTGCCTTCGCCGGGGGGCTGGAACTTGATTGGGCGCGTCCCTATTGCTTTGTTTGACGCGCAAAAATCGGATCCTATATTGTTAAGATCAGGTGATAGAGTTAGATTTTATCGCATTGATATTAATGAATATAATAAAATATCATCTGATTATAAATCAGGTCAATTTAGCGTTGAGATTAGCGCATGATGAAAGGCTTGATCACATTCCGCCGCGCGGGGCCTTATTCAACGATACAAGACCTTGGCAGAGCTGGCCATCAGGCGGTTGGTGTACCTGAATCTGGTGCGTTGAACAAATATGCGCTTCGTTTGGGCAATCGTCTGGTTGGCAATCCCGAACATGCCGCCGGGATTGAGATTTGTATGGGCGGCGTGAGTGTTGAGATTAACGATGCTCGGCGCGTTGCCCTGACCGGAACAGGGCAGACGTCTCTGGTCATTTCTGATCGCTATGGTCATCAGGTGGAGATTATGGCTAACCGGTCGATCACTGTCCGCGCTGGCCTGACCATTATGATACCAGCATTAAGTGACACGAATACCGCCTATCTCAGCATTTCAGGCGGCATAGGCACGCCGCAATTATATCAATCTCGGTCCACATCACCTAATGCCATGATTGGCGGCTGGCAAGGCCGTTTGCTTGCTGATGGTGATCAGATACCATTGTTGGAGGATATCAATCTGTCTGACATATCAGAACGGATGCTGCCTAATGCTGATGATTTTGGCGTAAAACAGGATTATCGGGTTGTGTTAGGGCCGCAAGATGATCGTTTTACCGATGCCGCGATTGATACGTTTCTGACATCAGAATATCGTATATCACCGCTCCTGAACCGAATGGGGATGCGGCTTGAAGGCGAGACGCTCAGCCATAAAGATAATGCTGATATCGCATCTGATGGTATTGTCACAGGCTCAATTCAAGTTCCCGGTGACGGATTGCCGATCATCTTGCTTGCTGATCACCAGACAACAGGCGGGTATACGAAAATAGCGACCATTATTCAGGCGGATTTAGCCTCTCTGGCTAGCTGTAAACCTGGGCAATCTATCAGGTTTTCTGCGGTTTCTGTTGAGGAGGCTGAACAACTGGCGCATCTCCACGAAGATAAGTTTCAACAAATGCTAAAACAGATGGTTGCGCCACCACCAGTAGTTGATATAGCTTCGCTTTATCAGTTAGGCGATACAACAGGCGATATGTGAT
>MDTB01169871.1_pt1 | contig 37929 bp, 37 predicted proteins | sample 811161 | NCBI WGS metagenome assembly MDTB01 (sample SAMN05326650, study PRJNA326480) | marine metagenome | isolation source: seawater | place: Mediterranean Sea | collected 2009 | reverse complement strand
TCTTTCAATCGATAAAAAAAACTTTACTGAAGATATAGAGTACAACTCAATTCCAGAATGGGACTCAATAGGTCATATGACTTTAATGTCAGCATTAGAGGATGAATTTAAGGTATCAATTGAAACTGATGATATTGTAGATTTTAGTTCTTTTAAAAAAGGAATAGAAATTTTAAAAAAATATAAAGTTCAGTTTTAATCATGGGTTCATTAACCTGCGTGATGTATCACTATGTTGCGCCTCAAAATAGTAGATTTCACAAAAATTTTAATTTTTTATCTGTAAAAAATTTCATCTCCCAACTTAATTTTTTTCACAAAAATTATGTAATAATAACCCCTCAAGAAGTAAAAGTTTTAATCAAAAAAAAGAAAATAAATAAAAATTATATATGGCTGACTTTTGACGATGGTTACTCTGATCATGTTAGTTATGTTTTGCCAGAGCTTAAAAAAAAAAATATTAAAGCTTCTTTTTTTCCTGTCGTGAGTAGTTTAGAAAAAAAAAAAGTTATTCCTGCCAATTTAATTCATTTGATTTTATCCAAAATAAAAAATAACGATAAATTTTTTCAAGAAATTATCAAAATTCTTATAGAAAAAAAAGTATCAAGCAAATATTTAAAAAATTTAAAATATAAGAAAAATATTTCAAGATTTGATAACAATATTATCTATAAAATAAAACAATTGTTACAAAAGGATTTATCTAAAAAAATTAGAGAAGATATTCTAGATTATTTATTTAAAAAATATGTCAAAAGCTCAATGAGTAATATTTTAGATAAACTTTATTTTGACATAAATGAAGCTAAAGAAATAATAGCAGATGGACATGAAATAGGAATGCATACAGCAAATCATCCATGGATGGAAACTTTGAATTTTGAAGCGCAGCAAAAAGAGATTAAAAAAAATATAAATTTTTTTAAACAAAATAGAATTTTTTATGATGATATAACATTTTGTTATCCATATGGTTCCTATAACAAAAGTACTATTAAAATATTACAAGAAAATTCAATAAAATTTGGAATTACAACAAAACCAAAAAAATTTTATAATTCCATGAGCTCATTGGAAATTCCAAGATTTGATACAAATGATTTTAGTGTTTAAAATTTGAATAAAGAGTTTGAACATTTATAATTTTTCTTTTTTCATTTTTTTTTATTGCTCTACGACCGTGCATAAATCTATTGTTATCTAACATAATTAATTGATTTTTTTTCCAAAAATGTTCGTAGGTATATTTTGAAGTTAAGTTTTTGACTATTCTTATAAATTTTTTTGAAATTTTTTTATTAGATAGAAATTTTGCTCCAAGTATTTGATCTTCATCTGGTATTGATAAAATATGATTGCAAAAAGAGATTTTGTTATGGAATTTATTAAAATTTATTAGAAATTTCACAAATTCAAAATCTAGTGAAGATTTTTTATAATTTAATTCCGGATTTTTCATTCCAATTGATTCAATGAACCATTTTTTATTGGATATATTTCTTTTTTTTTGAGTTAGCTTTGCTCTAACTTTAAAAACTAATGGATCATACAACAGTTGATTTTTATAAATTAAAGGCAAATCTTCCCAAACTTTAATTCCATCACAAATTGTTGTTGGAGTATTTTTTTGGCTATTAATTTGTATTGCGTAAAACCAAATAATTTCAGGACAAGTATTAGAAAAACTAGACTCGCTATGAAGTGGTATTTCGTGGTATCCAATATCCACACTCCTTATGTCATTATCATTAAACCATGTTGTTCTTCTCGAGGCATCATTTGCATATTTTAATGAAAATTTATCAGTAAAACTTTTAATTTTATTTGGAGGTAATTTAAAATTATCAATTATTACTAATCCATGTTTCTTAAAGTTAGATTTAATTTTACCTAAATATTTAAATGGGTCTTGGTTTTTTAAATTTAAAGAAGATCCCCCTAAAAAAAATTTATTTGATATAAATTTATTCATAGTTATTAAGTTATAAAATGAAATATAAAGTAAATCGTATAAAATCAACAAATTTAAATAAATTTTTTAATTTATTAAAAAAATATAATTCAAAACATTTATTTTTAAAAAATAAATCTTTTTTTAAGTGGCAATATTCAAATAAAAATATTTATAATGGGTATATATTTTCTAAATTAAACAAATTTTCAGCTTTTCAATTATTTGTACCTTATAATAAATATGACCCAAGTTTAACTAAAAGTGTTTTTTTAACAAATTTTTATTCTCAAGGTATTCATTTAGCAGCAGGTTATATTGTATTTAAAAAGATATTAAAAAATTTATCACCAGATTTTATAGGTTCATCTGGGATCTGGAATAAGAATTTATTAAATTATCATCACAAATTAGGATTTAAAACTGGAGAGATGAATCATTTTGTAATGGTTTCACCATATAAAAAAAATTTTAAAATTTTAAATTTTCACACTAGAAAGGAAAAAATTAAACGGAACCTTTCTACTAAAATTACAAATGATTTAACTAATTATAAAGTCATTACTGATAAAAATTTATTTAAACTTAGTTACAAAATCAAATTTGATTTTACGCCGATTAAATCCCTTAAATATATTAATAATAGATATTTGAAACACCCAGAATTTAAGTATCATGTTTATTCTTTTTCAAAAAAAAATATGTCAATTAAGTCAATGATGGTATTCAGAGTTTTAAAGAACAAATCTTCATCTATAATTAAAATTGTGGAGTTTTTTGGGGAAGATAAGTATATTCCTGATTATTATAAACTTATATTATCTCTCTTAAAAAACTATAAATCAGAATACATAAGCTTTTATAATTTTGGAGTGGAAAAGAAAATTATACTAAAAAGTGGTTTTAATTTGATTAAAGATAATATTGAAGTATACCCGGACTTATTTAATCCATTAGTTAAAAAAAATGTAGTTTTGAATTTCGCTTACAAAAATTTTGAATCTAGAAATGTAAGATTATTTTTGGGAGATGGTGACAGGGATAGGCCAAGTTAATAGTATTTTGACTAATGAATTTGATAGTTAATTTTTTTAAAAAAATTATTTCTATAATCAATGATAATATTAATTATTATTTTGTTAATTCATCTTTAAAAAAAGAATTTATACAAAATTTAAATTTAGATAAAAAAAATAAAAAGTCTTTAATTGGTGTTATAGATAATATTTCACATACCCCCACATTTATTGCACTAGAGTTTTTAATTTATTTGAAGTCACTTGAATTTAAAAATAATTATTTAATTGTTTTGCCGTTTGGGCAGAAAAAAAAGACTTTATACAAAAAAAAAGATAATATAATTTCAAGTAGTGAAGAGTTAAGATATAAAACAATATTAGAGCCTTGTTTAGACCTAGTTGGCGGATTTAATAAAAATATTATTTTTTTATCTGAAAGATACAAAGCGTATAATTTTCTTAATAAAAAAAATACAAAAGATTTAATTTTACCAAAAAAAACTAGTATTTATAGAGTATCAAAGGTCGATTATAGTAAATCATACTTGAAAAAATATATAGAGATATACAACAAAACAAAAAAAAGGGTCTTTCTCGAGGCCCCCGCATACTCTAAAGAATTTGTAAAAAAATACATAGATTTTAAGCCGGAAAAAAAAATAATTTCATTTTCACTTAAAGACGCGTATTATAACAAAGATAGAAATTCAAAATTAAGTGAGTGGTTAAAATTTGCAAAATATTTAAAAAATTTAGGTTATAGAGTTATTTTTATTAAAGATATTTCTTCATTAAATACACAAAATAAAATTAACCAAAAACTAAATAATTTTGAAAATTTTGATATATTTTCATATGATTTAAGAGCCAGGCTCGCATTATATGAAATTTGTTACCTAAATTTTTCAACTAGTTCAGGAACAAATGTACTTTTGTTTAATTCAAACGCTAATTATTTAATATTTAGTGTTGTTAATGATAATATTAAAGATGGCACAGGTTCATATAAACTATGGCTTCATCACACAGGTGTTTCGCATAATGAACAATTTCCATTTGCATCAAATTTACAAAAAATTGTATGGAAAAAAAATAATGAAAAGTTTTCTTGTATGAAAGATGAATATCTAAAATTTAAAAAAAAAATCAATGATAATACAAAGAGTAAATAATAAGTTAAAAATTTTATTTAATCCAATTAAGGTAATTTTGAAATTACTTATAGATAAAGTAATTCAACCAAAAAAAATAAATATTGGAGGAGGGTCAAATTTCAATGAATTTGGATGGACAAACTATGATATAAATAGCTTAACAACCCCAATCCAATTAAATCCCGAGACAGTATTTAATTGTAAAAATAGTTCAGCCAATCTTGTTTATTCATCTCATTGTTTTGAACATTTGAATGATAAGACAATTAAAAATTTGTTAAAAGAAACTTCAAGAATATTAAAGCATAATGGAAAATTACTTTTAATAATACCAGATTATGATTTTTTATTAAGTAAATGGTCTGAAAATGACAATGTATTTTTTGGTAAAACTAATGAACTTGGTTTTAATAAACATCTTCATTTTTGGAAAAATAAAAATATAGAGGATAATTTGAATAATAGGGCTGCATTTTTGTTTTGTAGTTATTGGAATAAAGATTTTGAAAAAAAATTTAGAGCATTTCAAAGTTCAAAAAGCATAAAAGTTAATGATAATTCCGCGTTTTGGGGACCACCTAATTTTAGTGTTAAAAAAATTAGAAATTTATTAAAAATGAATTCTCCAAAAAAAGTAGTTGATTACTTAAGACAAGAAGTTTTAGATAATAATAATGATTATATATTTTGTCATCAAAATGCCTGGTCAAAAGATGAATTTATAAAATTCATAACACAAAATAAGTTTAGAATATTAAGTTCTGATAAATTTGAAATAGTAAATAAATTTGATTATAAAAATATTTATGGTGTAAATGATCATTTTCAACTAAGTAATTATTTTTTATTTGAAAAATGTTAAAAAAATTTTTTTTTGCAATTAATTTACTCTTTACAAGAATTGTTTATTTAAAATATCAAATTTTTGAAATTTTTTTTTTTTATATTAGTAAAAAAAATGAATTTTATAAAAAACATCTATGTTTCTTTGAAGATAAAGATTTAGAAAACTTTAATTTTAGTGCGATATTTAATGAAAAGTTCTACACAAAAATTAAAAATAAAAAAAATCCTTTTTATTTGAACTCTCAAATTCCAGATGATGTAATTTCATATCTAAATTTTAGAATGATATATATAGATTGTAAAAAAATAGATGACCAGGTTTTAAAAAACTTGATCAAAAAAATTTATTTGCCAATAAAAAAATCTTTAAATTGTAATTGGAAATGTATTCAGTTTAGAGCATGGATAACAAAGAAAAATTCTAATCAGAATAAAGGTCCCTTTAAGTTTCATACAGATGGGATGCCGAAAAATGTTTATAAAATAATGATATATCCCAAATCTATAAATTTAGAAAAAGGAACTATTGAAATTGAAAATTATGGAATTTTAAAAAGCAATGATCCATCTTATTTACTGTTTAAAAATTCTTTAATAAAGCACAGAACTATAGCTGGAATTAGCGATGATAGACCAGTTGTAGAGTTAACTATTGTAAAAAGCCTTTTAAAATATCACTGTCCTAGAATAGGAGATATAAATTCAACTTTACCAATTATATAATTTATTTCTTGAATTGAGTAAATTATTCAATAATTACAATAATAACAAAATTAAAAAAATATTTTTTTAGAAAATATCACCAAAGTTCATGACAAAAAAAATTTTTATTTCAGGGGGAGCAGGATATTGTGGCAGCAGACTAGTGCCTCAATTACTTTCAAGAGGATATAAAGTAACCGTCTATGATTTACTAATATTTGGAAAAGATTTTTTTCCATCCCATGAAAATCTTAATATTATTAAAGGAGATATTCGAGATATTGATCTTTTAAAAAAAAGTTGCAGGGATCATGACTTTTTTGTTAATCTTTCTTGCATATCAAATGATGCTAGCTTTGTTTTGGATGAAAAACTATCAACTTCAATAAACCTAGATGCATTTGAACCAATGGTTGTTGCAGCTAAAAATGTTGGAATTAAAAGATTTGTTTATGCCTCAAGCAGCTCAGTCTATGGTCTATCTGATCAAAAAGACGTTAAAGAAGACCATCCTTTAGTTCCATTGACCCTTTACAATAAATATAAAGGAATGTGTGAACCTATTTTGTTTAAACATACAGATGATAAATTTGAAGGAGTTATATTTAGACCAGCAACAGTATGTGGGTATGCACCAAGATTAAGATTAGATCTTTCTGTAAATATACTTACCAATCATGCTATTAACAAAAATAAAATTACAGTCTTCGGGGGAGACCAACTAAGACCAAATTTACATATTCAAGATTATTGTGATTTAGTGGAATTATTAATAAATGCTGAAACTAAAAAAATAAAAAACGAAATATTTAATGTTGGTTACCAAAACTTATCTATTAATCAAATTGCTGAAATTGTAAAAAGTGTTGTCCAGGAACAATTTCCAGAAAAAGGCAATATTCAAATAAATAAAACTCAAAGTGATGATAACAGATCATATCATATTAATTCGGATAAAATTTTTGAAAAACTAGATTTTAAACCTAAATACTCAATTGAAGATGCAGTGAGAGAACTTTGTGTCAATTTTAAAAATAATAAAATTCCTAACAGCTTTGATGATGATATCTATTTTAATGTGAAAAGATTGCAGAGATTAAAAATATCGTGAAAAAAATAGCTATAGTTACAGGAGGAGCAGGTTTTATAGGCAGCCATATGGTTGATTTTTTAATTAAGAAAAACTTTAAAGTTATAATTATTGATAATTTGCAAGGCGGAAATATTAAAAATATTAAAGACAACTTAAAAAATAAAAAAGCAATTTTAATTAAAAAAAGTGTATGTGACCCTAAAATAAATATAAACAAATTAAAAAGAGTCGATTACATTTTTCATTTTGCTGGGATTGGTGACATAGTTCCTTCAATTCAAAAACCATATGATTATTTTAATACTAACATTATGGGTACAGTTAATATGTTGCAATTAGCAAGAAAATTTAATGTTAAAAAATTTGTTTATGCTGCATCTTCCTCTTGCTATGGAATTGCAAAGACCCCAACCGATGAAAAAACCAAAATTAATCCGCTTTATCCATATGCTATGAGCAAATATATGGGAGAAATGTCAGTGTTTCACTGGAGTAAAGTTTACAATATAAAAGTTAATTCAATTAGAATATTCAATGCTTATGGACCAAGAGTAAGTACTAAAGGATCTTACGGAGCAGTATTTGGAGTTTTTTTTAAACAGAAATTAGAAAAACTTCCTTTTACATTGGTAGGTAGTGGTAGACAAAAAAGAGATTTTGTATATGCAAGTGATGTAGTTAATGCCTTTTATTTAGCAGCAACCAAAAAAATAAGTGGTCAGATTTTTAATCTTGGAAATGGAAATCCTCAAAGCATAAAAAAACTTATTAAAATAATTAAAGGAGATTATATTAATTTACCTAAGAGACCTGGTGAACCAGATATAACTCATGCAAATATAAGTAAAATAAAAAAGCAACTTGGCTGGAAACCAAAAATCTCATTTGAGATAGGTGTTAAAACAATGCTTAAGCATATAAAAGATTGGAAAAACGCGCCTCTATGGACACTGAAGAAAATAAAATTTGCCACAAAAGATTGGTTTAAATATATGAAAAAAAATTAGCAACTTAAGTTTTAATGTACAAAAAATTTAACAAAAAAATAGTCAACAAAAAAAAAATACTTGATTTCAAAAAGAAAAATAGAAATAAAAAAATTATTTTGTGCCATGGGGTCTTTGATATAGTTCACCCAGGACATATAAGACACCTTATTTACGCAAAACAGAAAGCTGATGTATTGGTTGTTAGCATTACATCTGATATTCACATAAAAAAAGGTATATATAGGCCCCATGTACCTGAGAATTTAAGAGCACTTAATTTAGCAGCATTTGAATTGGTTGATTATGTAATAATTGATAAAAATGCAGAACCTTATGAGATTCTAAAATTTTTAAAACCAGACTATTTTGCAAAAGGTTTTGAATATACGCAAAACAAAAATTTAAAAACAAAAAAAGAGATAGAGATATTAAATTCTTATGGAGGAGAAATAATTTTTACACCTGGAGATTATGTAAATTCTTCCTCTAAATTAATTAATACATCTGAACCAGATTTAAGATACGAAAAACTTATTTCAGTATTAAATAAATATAAGATTACATTTAAAAAAATTGAAAACTCTATAAAAAAAATTAAAAATGTTAATATTGATATACTTGGAGACACAATAGTTGATAGTTATACATATTGTAAAATGATTGGAGGCCAAACTAAAACACCAACTATTTCCTTACTACATGAAAAATCCATTGATTATGTTGGTGGCGCTGGTGTTGTAGCAAAACATATTAGTGCCGCAGGTTGTAGGGCTAACTTTTATACAGTTTTGGGAAACGATAATTTGAAGAAATTTGTTTTAGATGATTTAAAAAAATTTAAAATAAAATTTAAAGGAAAAATTGATAATTTACGACCAACAGTTAATAAGAATGTTTTTATCTCAGAAAGTCACAGGTTATTGAAAGTAAGTAAATTGGATAATTCTCAAATTAGTTTAAAAATAATGAAGTATTTAAGTTCTGGATTACGAAAATCTAAATCAAAAGCAGTAATTTTTTCTGATTTTAGACATGGTATATTTAACAAGTCAACCATTGAATACTTCAAAAAAAGTGTAGATAATAAAGGTAAGATTTTGGTTGCGGATAGCCAGGTTGCAAGTTGGTGGGGGAATATATTAGAATTTAATAATTTTGACTTAATAACACCAAACGAAAAGGAGGCTAGATTTTCATTAAAAGATCAAATATCAGGTATAAGATCATTGGCATCTAGAATATATGATTTATCAAATTGTAAATTTTTAATCCTTAAACTTGGTAAGCGGGGAATTATTGCATCCTTAAATAATTCCCATGAAAGTTCAGATAGTTATTTTACTTTAGACAGTTTTTCAGATAACTCTATTGATCCAGTTGGAGCAGGAGATGCCTTATTGGCATACACAACAATGAGTTTGGTGACCAGTAAATGCAAAATAACATCAGCAATAATAGGATTATTGGCCGCAGGATGTGAATGTGAAAAAGAAGGAAACATTCCTATAACTAAGGAAGATATATTGCAAAAATTATCAAATATAAAAAAAAATTCTAGACAATGAATGTAGGCATTGTGGGTTTTGGTATCCAAGGGAAAAAAAGATCTAAATTATTAAATTCTAAACTAAAGTTTATACACGACCCCTTTTCAAGTGACAAAAAAATTAGGCATTTAAATAAAAAAAAATTGAAGGATGTTGATTCAATTTTTCTGTGTGTGCCTGATAAAAATAAAATAAATTTAATTAAGAAATTTTTACAATTAAAAAAGAATATTTTAGTAGAAAAACCATTGATGATATCAAGAAAAGAAGCAAGTGATATTGAAAAAAAAAACCAAAATAAGAATTTTATTTATGTTGCCTACAATCATCGGTTTGAACCAAATATAATTAATATTAAAAAATATTTAGATAAAAATATTATTGGACAGATTTATAAAGTAAATATTCTTTATGGAAATGGAACTTCATTACTTGTAAAAAAATCTAAATGGAAAGATAAAGGGGATGGTGTTTTATCTGATTTAGGATCACATATAATTGATATTTTATTACAGTTATTTCCTTCATATAAGTTTAGTTTTAAATTGATTGATAAAAATAATTTTGAAAATAAAAGTATAGATCATGTATTGTTTAAATCATTAAATACCAAAATAAAAGTATATTGCGAAGCATCTTTATTAAATTGGAAAAATAAATTTACAATTGATATATATGGAGAAAAAGGATCTATTCATATGGATGGCTTATGCAAATGGGGTACTTCAGTTTTAATTTTAAGAAAAAGAAAATATCCAAGTGGTGTACCTTCAGAAAAAATAAAAAAAATTAAATTAAAAGATCCTACATGGAAAAAAGAGCATAATTTTTTTGAAAATTCAATTGGTATAAAAGAAATAAATAAAGAATTAAAAAAAAGTTTATACATAACTCATCAATTAAAAAGTTTAATTAAACAAAAGTAGGTAAATTTTGAAATATGTTTTCAAAGGCAAATTGAAGCCAAAGGATGCAGCTTGCGCAGTTATTGTTTATAAAAATAAAATATTAATTCAAAAAAGAGATAATAAAAAAAACATATTTTTTCCAGGACACTATGGTCTATTTGGTGGGGCTATCGAAAAATTTGAAAATAAAAAAAAAGCTCTTCAAAGAGAATTGATAGAGGAAATTGGAATAAAATTTAAAACCACAAGGTTTTCTTATCTTACCAATATTAATATGGATTTTAAGAAAATAAGAAGTAAAAAATTTGATAGAACGGTTTATAAATTGATAATAAACAATAAAGAAAAAAAACAACTTAAACTTGGTGAGGGTCTTAAAATGTTGTGGGTTGATAAAAAAACTATTTATTTTAAAAAAAAAATAATCCCTTACGATTTATTTGCTATATGGTTGTATTTATTTAAGAATGATAAATAAAATATCTTTTTGTGGCCTTAGTCATCTTGGGCTTGTGTATTCAGCGATATATTCAAAATTTTCAAAACAAACAGTTTGTTTTGATTCAAATATTAAATTAATTCAAAATTTGAATAAAAAAAAAATAGAAATTAAAGAGCCAAAATTAGATTCAAAATTATTTTACTCTAAAAATAGAATTAAATTTACAAGCGATATAGAAGATATTACAAATTCTGATTTAGTATTTATATCTTTAGATGTTCCTACAAATAAAAATGGAGAAAGTGATTACTTAAAAATTAATAATTTAATTAACCTAATAAAAAAAAGATTAAAAAAAGGGTCATCTTTGATAATTTTATCTCAATTGTTTCCGGGGTTTTGTGATAAAGTTTTAGTTAAAAATACTTTCAATTTATACTATCAAGTTGAAACACTTGTATTTGGCCAAGCAATAGAGAGAGCGTTAAACCCAGAGAGATTAATAATTGGTTCAAATTTAAAGAAAATAGAGGACAAAAAATATAAATTTCTTCTAAAAAAATTTAAATGTCCAAAATTAATTGTGAGTTACAAAACTGCAGAGATGACAAAGATTTCAATTAATATAATGTTAACATCTACCGCAATGACTTCAAATTATTTGTCTTTATTAAGTGAAAAGTTTGATTTTGATTGGTATGCGGTTTCTAAAAGCTTAAGATTAGATAAAAGAATTGGTAAACATGCATATTTAAATCCTTCACTTGGTTTATCAGGTGGAAATTTAGAAAGAGATATTTTTAATTTAAAAAAGATCAGTAAAAAATATAAAATAGATCCATCATTAATAAATTCTTGGAATAAGATATCTAATATAAGAAAAAATTGGATTTTGAGTATTTTAGTTAAATTAACCAAAAAATATAAATTTAGAAAAATATCAATGTTAGGTTTATCTTATAAAATTGATACTAATTCGATAAAAAATTCAAACGCTATATATACAATAAAAAAAATGAAAAATTTACATTTTGTATGTACTGATCCACAGGTAAGTTATGCTCAAATTTCTAAAATTAAAAATATTGAAATTAAAAAAATAAGCGAGTGTATTAAATCAAGTAAGATTATAATTATTTCAACACCATGGAAACAGTTTTTTAATTATTTAAAATCCAATAAAAATATTTTTAAAAATAAAATACTAATTGACCCTTTTAATCTCTCTGGTTCAATTAAAGGTATTAGAACAAAAAAAAGGTTTACCCTAGGTGATAAAATTTAAAAAAAATAATAAAATTGTTGTCCTAGGATCAAAAGGATTTATTGGATCAAATTTAATTCAAAAATATAAGCAACTTAATATCAAAACACTTGGTATTTCTAGAAAAGATATTGATTTTATGTCTTACAAATCATCACAAAAGTTGTCAAAAATCATTAATGATGGTGATTTAATTTTGAATGCAGTAGCAATAGCACCATCTAAAACAATAGAAGATTTAGAAAACAATATAGTGATTATAAAAAATATTCAAAAAGGGATTAATAAAAAATTGTATAAATATATAAATATTAGTTCTGACGCAATCTATCCGGACAAATCTTCGAAATTAACTGAAAGAGATAAACCAGATCCAACAAGTATTCATGGTTTGATGCATTTGAACCGAGAAAAAATCATTAATTTATCTAGTAATTGCAAGGTTATACATGCGAGATCAACTTTAGTTTATGGTTTTGGTGACCCACATGAAGGCTATGGTCCTAATTTATTTTATAAAAATGCAACAAAAAAAAAATAATTGAAATTTTTGGTAATGGAGAAGAAATTAGAGATCATATATTTATTGATGAGTTAGTCGATTTAATTTTTAAAATTTCATTTAAAAATTTTTCTGGTCCAATTAATTTAGTTACAGGGCACGGAATTACTTTTAAGCAAATAGCAAATTTTTATAAGAAGTATTATAAAAAAATAAAAATTATCAAAAAAAGAAGAACTCAAAAAATTCCGCATAATGGATATAGACTTTTTAATAATAAAAAATTAAAAATATTATTTCCAAAGTTTAAATTTAATGATTTTGAGACAAATATTGAAAACATGATCAAAAAATATAATGAAGAAAATCAATCTTCTTAAAAGTATTCCTAGATTTAAAAGAAATATAGATTCAAGAAAAAGAGACAAAACTTTTAAAGTAATAGGTATAGCTCAAAAATTTGGTAAAGAGTATTTTGATGGAAATAGAAGGTATGGTTATGGTGGATATTTTTATGACGGAAGATGGAAGAGTGTAGTTTCAGATTTTATTAGATATTATAATTTAAAACCTGGCGATAGAGTTCTAGATGTAGGTTGTGCAAAAGGTTTTTTGGTCAAAGATTTTCTTGATAGAGATATAGATATATATGGTATTGATATTTCTAACTATGCTATTAATAATTGTCACAAAGATATAATTTCAAGAGTTATGGTAGGAAATGCAAAATCATTACCTTTTCCAGATAAATCATTTAAATTAGTCATCTCCATAAATACATTGCATAATTTAAATAAATCAGAGTGTACGATTGCAATTAAAGAAATTATGAGAGTGAGCAAATGTTATTCTTATATTCAAGTTGATGCTTACAAAAATAAAGAGGAAAAAAAAATTTTTCAAGATTGGGTTCTTACAGCTAAATTTCATACATATTGTAAAAATTGGGAAAAATATTTTAAAAAAATAAATTATAATGGTGATTATTATTGGACATTTGTTTGAGAATTTGTAAGAAGACTTGTATATGAAAAAATACTGTATTTTAGGTGGAGGTGGTTCGTTTGGTCTTCATTCAGCTTTTTACCTGCTAGAAAATGTTAAATTAAAAAAAGTTATAAGTGTTGGTAGGAATCTTTTGAGGGAGGAGCCTTTTTCATTAAATATTACAAGGCATGAAAAATTTGAATATCATTCTAGACACATATATCATGAGCAAGATTTATTATTGGAATTACTAGATAAAGAAAAACCAGAGGTAATTATTAATTTTGCTGCACAAGGCGAAGGTGCTGTGTCGTGGAAACATTCCTGGAGATTTTTTGAGACAAATAGTGTGGCACTTTCAAAACTATGTGAGGAATTAGCTAAGCGAAAATGGTTGGAAAGATTTATACATATAGGAACTTCTGAAATGTACGGATCAGTTGATAAACCAAGTAAAGAAGATGAGCCTATCAAACCATCTAGTCCATATGCTTCATCTAAAGTAGCTTTTGATTTATATTTGCTATCGATTTCAAAGTTTTTAAATTTTCCAATGAACATAATCAGACCATCAAATGCTTATTGTCCAGGTCAACTATTACACAGGATCATACCTAAAACTATTGTTTCAGGATTAATAGGTAACAAAGTTCCTTTACACGGCGGTGGTAGGGCAGAAAAATCATATATACATGCAAGAGACTTGGGAAGAGCCATATATTTAGTATCAGAAAAAGCACCATTAGGAAAAATTTATAATGCAGGGCCAAAAGATCCAACTTCCATAAAAGAAGTTGTTCAGCTGTGTGCAAATGCATTGGGCAAAAGTTTTGATGAAGTTTGTGAAATGGCCCCAGATAGACTTGGCCAAGATTCTAAATATTGGTTAAACTCAGATGAAATATTTAAAGATGTTGGTTGGAAGCAAGAAATATTTTGGGAGACAGGCTTAAATGAAATGGTGGAGTGGGGAAATAAATATATAAATGATTTACGGAATTATCCAATGGATTATATCTTTCGGGCCTAATGTCATTTAACAAAATTAATCATAACAATATTTATCACAATAAAAAATTAATCCCATCAGATAAAAAAATAGATAAAAAAATATCCTTAAAGCTATATAATTTTGCAAAAAGATTAAGAATTGTTGAAGAGACTTTAGCTAAAGAGTATCATCCTGCAAATCAAATGAGATGCCCAGTTCATTTTTGTATTGGACAAGAAGCAGTGCCATCAAGTTTAAATTTATTACTAAAAAAAAATGATTCTCTTTTTAGTCATCATAGATCTCATGGATATTACTTATCTAAAAAATCTCCTCTTAATGGGTTAGTTTCTGAATTATATGGAAAATCAAGTGGTGCAAATGGAGGTTTAGCAGGATCACAAGATATATCATTTGTAAAAAATAATTTTTTTTCTGGTGCTATTTTAGCAGGTGCGATTGGAATTTCTGTAGGTAATGCATTTGCACAACAATTGGATAGTAAGAGAGATATAACTGTTGTTGGATTTGGAGAATCTGCGTGTGATGTTGGATTATTTTGGGAAAGCATAAATTATGCTTTTTTAAAAAAATTACCCATACTGTTTATATGTGAAAATAATAACTACTCTGTATTTTCACCACAAAAAAAAAGACAGTCAGGAAATGAAATTTTTGAAAAAGTTAAAGGATTTGGAAAATATTCAGAAAAAGTCTTTGGAAATAACATATGTAATTTATACACTAAATTAGAAAAAATAATAAAAAGTATAAAAAAAAATTCTCATCCTTATTTTTTAGAGGTTATTACTTATCGATTTAGTTCACATTACGGACCAGAGGAAGATATTGAAATAGGTTATAGAACAAAAAAAGAATTGCAGTTTTGGAAAACTATTTGTCCAATAAATCTTTTAGAAACAAAACTACTGAAAGAAAAAATTATTTCAGAGAAGTATATTAATAATTATTCAAAAAAAGTTGAACTCGAAATAAATAGATCTATTTCATCAGCAAAAAAAAATAAATTTCCAAAACAATTTAATTTTAAGTCACTGAATAGTAATAGTAAATTTAATTATAAAAAAATAAACACTATTAATACAAATGTAAAATTAAGTTCATTATCCAAAAAAAAAATTATTGGATACTAGCCAATATATGAAAAATACTAAATCACATACTCTGACATATTCTCAATCAATAAATGAAGCTTTAGATCAAGCCATGAAAATTGATAAAGATGTATATATCTTTGGACAGTTGGTTGATTATAGTCCTGGTGTATTTGGCACTACAACTAATTTAGAAAAAAAATATGGAAAAAATAGAGTTCAGGATTTTCCAGTTGCCGAAAGTTTAATGACTTCAATGTCAGTTGGTATGGCAGTAAAGAAAAAAAGGATTGTTTTAGTGCACCACCGTATAGATTTTTTACTTTATTCTATGGATGCAATAGTAAATTGGATTTCACTTTGGAGGTTCAAATCAAATGCTAAATCTAATTTATCTATAACAATAAGAGCAGTGGTTGGAAAGGGATGGGGGCAAGGTCCTCAACATTCGAAATCATTTCATTCTTGGTTTGCTAACTTACCTGGAATAAGAGTTGCAATGCCTTCTACACCTTTTGATGCTAAAGGATTATTAATTGACAGTATTTTTTCTGATATTCCTACAATAATTATTGAACATAGATCTTTATTTAATAACAAACAAGAAATACCTAAAAAAATTTATAGAATACCTTTTGGTAAAGCAAATATATTGAAAACTGGAAAAGATATTACAATTGTTGCAATAGGTTACTTGGCGCAAACTGCAAATCAAATGGCACAAAAAATTAAAAAGTCCTTAAATATAAGTATGGAAGTGATTGATATCAGGACATTAACTCCAATTGATTTTAAGACAATTATAAAAAGCGTAAATAAAACAAAAAAGGTATTAATTCTTGACCCTTCTTGGTCTTCATTTGGATCTGCGGGTGAAATTATGTCTGGTATTTATGAAAGAGTTTCAAATAAAAATATTATTATTGATCGATTATCTTATCCTGACAGTCATACTCCAGCAAGTTCAGCTCTCGAAAAAAAATTTTATTTAGATGAAAAAAAAATTCAAAAAAAAAATCCTTAAAGTTTATAAAAAAAAATTATAGATTAAAATATCATTTTAATGGTTTGATTATCATGTTATTTTCTAAAAATTTTGTACCAAGCAGTGGGTGAGCATCTTCAATCGGTCTCCCAAATTTTACCTGAGGACTAACTTGTTTTTGTGGTGAAATAAATATTTCACATAGTTCATTATCAGATGACTTAAAAAACTTTTTCAATTTATTCAAATCTTTATAATTTTTAATTGATGTGTAGTTAATATGATTTGCAGAAGAAATAATTTTGAAGTTTGGAAAACTTAAATCTTTGGATGATGTTCCATGATGTTTGCTTTTTAACCATTCATCCTCTGTTTGTTGAACCATTGCATATCCTTTATTATTTACAATGATTATTTTCAAATTCTTACAATATTTTTTTACTAAACTTAATTCTTGAATATTAACCATGAAACTTCCATCACCAGCGATGCAAACAATATTTTTAGATTTTTCTACTGAAGCCCCAATACTTGCAGGAAGAGCCCAACCCATAGCTGTAAAATTTAAATCGTGAAATATTCTTTGATATTTTGAACATTTAAAATCTTGCATAATCCAAGCAAGACAAGAACCAGTATCAACAAAAAAATTACTTTCCCTAGGAGAAAATTTTTTTAATTTATCAATAAAAAAATAAGGATCTATACCATTAGAATTATCATACTTTCTCTGAAAAACTTTTTTCCATTTTGAATTATGATCTATCCAATCTTTTTTATGATTAATTTTTTTATTACTATTTTCTGACAGAAATTTTTTTATAAAATCTAAAGAGTCACAATTGTAATAAAAGTGTATTTTTTTTTTTAGTTTTTTAAATTTTAAAATCTCATTAATATCAATATCAACTAAAACAATTTTTGCAGATCTTGCAAAATATCTGATTGGGCTACCAGTTTCTCTTGTACTTAGTCTAGAGCCTATTACTATCAAAAGATCTGAATTTTGAATGCAGAAGTTTCCATTTCTACTACCGTGAGTACCGAACGTTCCATAATTTAATTTATGATCATTTAATAGACTTTTTGCTCCCCATGTAGTTAAGAACGGTATATTTAAAAAATTTACTAATTTTTTTATATTTTGGTTATCAAAATATTGATTAACGCCTCCCCCAAAAACCAACGTTGGCCTTTCACTTTTATTTATTAGTTCAAAAATATGTCTAGTATTCTTAATTCTAACTTTCTTTTTTTTTGGTTTTGTAAACTTTAGAAGTTTGTTTTCGTTTATTTTCATTCTTTGTATATCATCTGGAATATCAATTAGAACTGGACCCCTCCTATCACTTTGCGATATATGAAATGCTTTTTCTAGTTCAAATAAAATAGAGTAGGGGTTTTTAATTTGCACTGAATATTTTGTTATATATTGGGCAATTTTTGTAATATCAGTTTCTTGAAATCCTAATTGCCGAATTTTTAAATTTCTTTTAAGCCTGAAAGTTGTAACTTGACCTGTTATAAAAAGCACTGGAACAGAATCAAACCAAGCACAACCTATTCCGGTAAGTAAATTTGTTGCTCCTGGACCACTTGTGGCGATAGCACATGATGGTCTTCTGTTAATTCTTGAAATAGCATCAGCACCCATCGCACCTGATTGTTCGTGGTGATTAAAAATACATTTCATTCCTCTAGTTTTTGAAATAGAATGAATTAAGTGAATAGAAGCACCCCCTGTAATTGCGAAGACGTTATTTATTTTTTTCTTTTTTAAAAATTTAGCTATGATATCTGAAACTTTAGTCATAATTAAACTAATACATATATAATTTTTATAATGAGAAACAAGATTATTATACTTGGCATATCTTCAGACATAGGTAAGTTTTTAGCTAATGAATTCGTTAAAGAGGGTTTTGATGTAATAGGTACGTATAATAACCCAAAACATATTAAAAATATAAGTAAGAAAAATATTAAACTAATTAGAATTAACATTAATAAATTATCTACAAAATCAATTACTAAACTTAAGTATTATTCAAAAAAATGGGATATCCTAATCTCTTGTTTTGGATCAATAAAACCACTTGGTAAATATTTTGAAAATTCTTTGAAAGATGTTAGGAAAAATTTTGATATAAATTTTTTTTCAAATATTGAAATAATTAAAAGTATTTTAATTGAAAGAAAAAAAAAAAGTCATATATTTTTTTTTAGTGGCAGTGGATCAAATGGACCTTCAAATGAAATGTCTGCATACTGTTTATCTAAAATACTTCTTATTAAATCTGCAGAATTAATTTCAGCAGAATATGCAGATATAAATTGTACAACTATTGGACCAGGTTTTATTGACACCAAAATACATAATGAGTTGTTGGTTAAAAAAAAAAAATTTACCACTGCATATAAAAAGTATTTATTTTTAAAAAATAAAAAAAATAATAAATTAAATGATCTTCAAAATATATTTGACTTAATTAAAACATGTATTAAAAACCCAGCTTTTTCAAGAGGAAGAAATTTTTCTAGCAAATATGATAATTGGAAAAATAATTTTTTAAAATATAGAAAAAAACTAAAAAAGATTGATACCTTTAAACTAAGGAGAGCCAATGGCTAAACTTAAAAATTATAAAATTAATTTAATTGATATTTTAAAGGACATTTATAAAAACAAAGAAAATCATTCTAATAATACAAAATATTTTATAAATCAAAAAAAAAAAATTGAAAAAAAAATAATCAAAAAAAAATTTGACTTACTTTCTATCAAATTTTCTCGCAACTTAGGTTCAATCAAATTGAGATTTTTTGAAATGGGAAAATTAAATCCATCATATTTATTAGGATTAAATGAGTTAATTATTTTTTCTTTTTATTTGTTTAATAAAAAAAAATATAAAAATTTTGTTGATGTTGGCGCAAATATCGGTTTGCATTCAATTTTTTTTAACAAATTACATTTGAGAGTAAAATCTTTTGAACCTGATGAATACCACTTTAGAGAGATGAAAAGGAATATATCACTAAATAATACAAAAAAAATAAAATTACATAAATTTGCTGTATCAGATAAAAATGATAAAAGATTATTTGTTAGAGTATGCGATAATACAACAGGGAGTCATATCATTGGAAAAAAAAAAGATCCTTATGGAAAGTTAGAAAAATTCATAGTTAAAACAGTAAACATAAACAAGTATTTAAATGAAAATAGTTTGGTTAAAATTGATGCTGAAGGTTCTGAAGTAGATATTTTAAAGTCAATTAAAAAAGATAAATTTATTAAAAGTGATTTTATATTAGAAATTAATAATAAGAAAAATGCATCAGAAATATTTGCTATTTCAAAAAAGAATAAGGTCAATATTTTCTCTCAAAAAATTGGTTGGAAAAAAGTAGGGAAATTAAAGGATCTGCCCATTCACCACACTGAAGGCTCAATAATAATAACAAATGAAAACAATTTAGATTGGTAATTTTTAATCTAATTTTTTTGAAATTAATCTACCATTATTTAAATTATAGATTTTATCAAAAAAATTAAGATTTTTAAATCTATGAGTAATAAATATTATTGTAATATTTGGATTTAATTTTTTAATTCTATTTAAAATTTTAAACTCTAAATTTGAGCTTAAATTAGTTGTCCCCTCATCAATAATTAAAAATTCTCTTTTGAAGAATAAAAATCTTGCTAGAGCAATTTTTTGTTTTTCACCTTGACTAAATTTTGCTTCGAGATTATTTGAATAATATTTTTTCGATGTTTTTGGAAATAAATCAACCAATTTTAATAATCTATTTATTAATTTCTTGTCATCATTTTTAATTTTATCTTTGAAGGAAATATTTTCATAGATATTTGCGTTCATAAATAATGGGTTTGCATCTAAAATAGAAAATATTTTTTGTAAATTTTTTTGGGATATTACCTTGCCATCACATAGAATTTGTCCTTTGCTTGGTTTTAATAGGCCCGAAATTAAATTAATAAAAGTTGATTTGCCAGAACCGTTTGATCCAATTATAGAAATTTTTTCACCTTTTTTTATTTTAAAATTCATATTGTTAAAAATTTTCCTCTCCTTATCGTAAGAAAAAGAAACTCCTTTTAACTCTATAGATTTTTTAAAGATGTAACTATTATTAAAATTTTTTGAAAGTTTTTTGTCAATACTAGGCAAATAATCAATTAGAGATCTATTAGATTGTATTGCAGAGATGCAAACATATAAAGATTGAAGGGCAGGTATAATTTTTATTGATAGAATACCAAAAAACATAAAAAATAAAATCGTTTCTTGACTGAACATTTTATATTTCAAAAGTAGTAATATTATCAATATAGAAATTGAAATTATTATTCCTTCAACAATATATTTTGGTGCTGAAGATATTATATTTGCAAACGTTCTTGTTGAAATTAATGTTTTAGACATCTCTGAAAATTTATTATTTACAAAGTTTTCTAAAGAATAAAGTTTTACATCTTTATTCAAACCAAGAGAATATCCAACAATCTCATAAATTTTTTTATGAGATAAAGAAATATCAATAGATGTTTGGTAGAGACGTTTCTTATAATTTTTAAATACTAAAAAATAAATTACTGATATTAATAATAGAACTATAAGAGATACTTTAAAGTTAACAAATAGTAATGTTAAAATTAAAAGAATTGAGAGTATTGATGCACTTATTAATTGAAAAAATGGAATAAAAATACCTGCAGGCAATCTAAACATATCAGTTATAATATTATTTATTGATTGACTTTTTGTATTATTTAAAAAATAACTGTAATTCTTCGATAGATAGTTTTTAAACATTTGAATTTGTATGTTAGATGCAAGTTTAAAAGAAAAAAATGCTGACTCTTTAAGAAATAAAATTGATGATATATTTGCAAAAATCACTGCTAATATTGTATAAACTAGCAAAGAGTAAAGGTTAATATCCAAAAAATTGTTCATTATCTCCAGATTTTTGTTTTCAAATAAGGGCGTTTTACCCTTATTCATTGTCAGAGATGTTATTTTATAAGCTATAATAGGTAAGATTAAGTACACTAAGTATTGCAACAATGTAGATAAAACCAATAAGAAATTAATATAATTTATTTTATTTCTATCTGAATATTTAGTAATTGTTTTTAAAATTTTTATGAACATTCTATAAATTAACGATTAATTATACAGAAAGATTTAGTTAAACAAGAAAATTAATGAAAAATTTAACAATTGCATTAATTCCAGCAAAAGGTCAATCGAGTCAAATTAAAAATAAAAATTTATTAAAATTAGGAAGGAAGACTTTGGTGGAAATAGCTATAATCTCATCTTTAAAATCTAGAAAAATTCATCAAACTTATGTGTCATCGGAGTCTAATAAAATACTAAATTTAGCAAAAAATTATTTATGTACATGCATTAAGAGGCCCAGAAAATTATCTACAAAAGATGCTAAAGGAATAGATGTAATAAAAGATTTTTTAACAAATCTAGATAAAAATATTAAAAAAATTAATCCAACTGTAGTAATATTACAGCCAACATCTCCGTTGAGAACTTCGTTACAGATAACCAAAGCAATAAAAATTTTTGAGAGGAAAAAACTAAAGTTTTTAATGAGTGTAAGTAAAACCGAAAATACACCTTATAAAGATATGATTATAAAAAATAATAAACTAGTTCCAATTTTTAAATCTAGTAATTTAACGAAAAATAGACAAAATTTCCCTCAAACTTATAGACCAAATGGTGCTATTTTTATTTTTAAATTAAAAGAATTTTTAAATAAAAATTCATTTTATAGTGAATCGCATCCCTTTATAATGAGCAACATATCTAGTATAGATATTGATAATTTATCAGATTATAAGTTAGCTAAAAAATATTTTAATAAATTATGAGTGCTTCATTTTCAATAAATAAAAGAAAAATTGGTGAAAATTATCCACCCATAGTAATTGCAGAAATTGGAATTAATCACAATGGAAAGCTTGATTTGGCAATACATTTAGCTGATACAGCGATTAAACATGGCGCAGAGATAATTAAGCATCAAACACACATTGCTGAAAAAGAAATGTCAAATGAAGCAAAAAAAATTAAACCTGGAAATTCAAATAAAAATATTTTCTCAATAATAAAGGAATGCCAATTGTCAGAAAATGATGAATTTAAATTTGCAAAATATATTAGACAAAAGAAGAAAATTTTTATTAGCTCCCCATTTTCTAGAGAAGCTGTAGATAGATTAGAAAAAATTGGTGTTCCAGCATATAAAATTGGTTCTGGCGAGTGTAATAATTATCCTTTTTTAGAATATGTGTGTAAGAAGAAAAAACCAATAATATTAAGCACAGGAATGAATGATATTCTTAGTATAAAAAAATCTGTAAAAATAATTAGAAAATATAAAGTTCCTTATGCTTTGCTACATTGTACAAACATTTATCCTACACCTAATGAATTAGTTAGATTAGAGTGTTTAAATGATTTAAAAAAAAATTTCAAAGATGCAATAATTGGTTTATCTGATCATACCGAAACCATTTATAGTTGTCTTGGTGCTGTATCACTAGGAGCCAGCATTCTAGAGAAGCATTTTGTTGATAATAAAAGCATTAGAAAAGGTCCAGATGTATCTTGTTCTATGGATAAGAATGAACTTAAAGAGATGATAGTTGGATCAAAGTTAATTTTTTCATCATTAAAAGGAACAAAACGAGCATTAAAAGAAGAGACCAAAACAATAAATTTTGCATTTGCATCAATTGTTGCAACAAAAAATATTAAAAAAGGACAAAAATTAACAAAGAATAATATATTTCCAATAAGACCAGGTACCGGTGATTTTGGCGTGAAAAATTTTGAATCACTTTTAGGTAAAAATGCAAAAAGAGATATTAAAGAAAATTATCAAATAAAAAAAAGAGATATAAATTGATCAGAAAAATCTTTGTAGTTACTGAAAGAAGAGCTGACTTTAGTAGATTCAAACCAATTCTAAAACTTATAAATGTATCAAGAAAACTTGACTATACTTTAGTTGTAACTGGAAATCATATTTTAAAAGAATTTGGAAATACGATTGATGAAATAAAAGAAGAAAAATTTAAAATATTCAAAACTTTTAAGATGTTTCTAAAAAATAAAGATAATGACGGGTCGGAGATGGTTCAAGGATTAGGTGTAGCTATTCAAGAGTTAAGCAAAATATTAAAAAAAAATCGTCCAGATATAATTTTATCTGGATTTGATATAGCTGCAAATTTAGCTGTAACGATTGTTGGTGCTCATATGAACATTCCTGTAGCACATATTCAGGGTGGAGAGGTTTCGGGTACAATTGATGAGTCAATTAGACATGCTATGAGTAAGTTTTCTCATTATCATTTCGTATCAAATGAGGATGCAAAAAATAGACTAATTAAAATGGGTGAGAAAAAGAAAAGTATTTTTTCTGTTGGATGTCCATCTATTGATGCTTTAATGGAAGAGAAAAATTTAACTGAAGTATATATTAAAAAAAAATTTAATATTAATTTGAAAAAAAAATATTTGATTTTAATACAACATCCCGTCACTACAGAAGAAAATTCAGATACTCAAATTTTAAAAACTTTAAAAGCTATTAAAAATATAAAAATTCAAAAATTGATTATTTATCCAAATAATGATGCTGGTTCCAAAAAAATTATAAATATTTTAAAAAATTCAGATTATAAAATTGTTAAAACTCTTAATCTAAGAGAATATAAAACTTTATTGTCTAATGCATCAGTACTTATAGGTAACTCAAGTTCTGGTATTCATGAAGCTGCTACATTTAAGATACCGGTGGTAAATATTGGAACAAGACAAAACGGAAGACTAAAACCAAAAAATGTTGTCAATACAGACTATGACACCAAGCAAATTCAAAAAAAAATAAATTATGTTTTAAATAATAAAGTTTTTCAAAGAGGCTTAAAAAGTTTAAAAAATCCTTATGGCCAAGGGAACTCTTCAAAAAAAATAATTAAATTACTAACTAAAATTAAATTAGATAATAAAATAATTCAAAAACAAATCACTTATTAGATTTTGAATAAAAAAATTTTAATTATTGGATCAAATGGATATCTTGGAAAAAAGTTAAAAAGAGATCTAAAACATCATTTTAATATAATAGAATTTAATAAAAGAAGTAATAATCGAGACATTAGAAATAAAGATGATGTTAAAGAATTTTTTTTAAAAAATAATGATGTAGATATTATTTTAAATTTAACTGGTCAAATCTCTAATAAATTATTAAAAACAAAAACAACAAATATATTTGGAAGCAAGAACATTATTAAGTATTCAAATAAGGATTCATTGCTTATTTTTTTTTCATCAATTTTATTAAAAAAAAATATATCAAATTTGAATAAAGATAGAAAAAATTATATAGACTCAAAAATTAGAATGGAAAAATTAATTAAAAATTCAAGCAGAAATTTTTGTATAATAAGATTAGGTAATGTTTATGATAATAAATTAGATAAAAAAGGTTTATTAAAGGAACTTAAAAAACACTTTTTTAATAGCAAAAAAATAAAATTAAATAATTTGAAAGAAATAAATTATTATATTCATTATAAGGATTTTCTAAATTACTTAATAAACAAAATATTTAGAAAAAAATTTAAAAATAAAATTTTTTCTTTGTATACAGAAAAATTCTCTAACATAGAATTATTTAATTTATTTAGATCTTTAAAAGAAAATAATATTAATAAAGTAAATTTAAAAAATAATAAAATATTTAGAAAAAATTTGTTTAAAGCAAAATTTAATATATTAAATACAATCAAAAAATTTCAATAATGAGTTACTTTAAAAATAAATCAATTTTAGTATCTGGAGGAACTGGCAGCATAGGATCTGCAATAGTAAAAAAATTGCAAAAACAAAAATGCAAAGTGATAAGAGTTTTTAGTAATGACGAAAATGGTCTATATGAATTATCCGAACAAATTAATGAACTAAAAGATATTTCATTTCAACAAAAAATGAAGAAAAATAAAATTCGATTTATATTGGGCGATATAAGGGAATTGCAAAGATGCATAGAGGCAACAAAAAATATTGATATAGTAATTCATGCGGCAGCTTTAAAGCATGTTCCAATTTGTGAATTTAACCCAAAAGAGGCATTGAAAACAAATTATGTTGGAACTAAAAATTTAATAAAAGCTTCCAAAAAAAACAAAGTAAAAAAATTTCTATTTATAAGCACAGATAAAGTTGTTAATCCAATTTCTGTTATGGGAAAAAGTAAAAAAGTTGCAGAGCAAAAGGTCTTAAAATCAAACAAAAAAGGACAAACTCTTTTTTCTTGTATACGATTTGGAAACATAATTGGATCTCGAGGTTCAGTCTTACCAAAGTTTAAAAATCAAATTTTACAAAATAAAAGCCTCTCAATAACTGATAAGAAAATGGAAAGATATTTTCTCACAATTGACAAAGCTGTAGATAATATTTTTTCTTCAATAAAGTTAATGCGAGGTAAAGAAATATTTATAATTGGAAATTTACCAAATTTTAAAATTTATGATCTTGCGATAGTTTTAAAAAAACATTTTAAGGAAAAAATTGGATATAATAAAAAAATAATAATCACAGGAATGCGATCAGGAGAAAGAACATTTGAAAAATTATTTTTACCAAAAGAACATAAAAATATTTTTAGATATAAAAACTTAATTATATTAATAGAAGAGAAGAGAAATAAAATTAATATAGATAAATATGGTCATCCTTTTAAAGTTTATAATGATGAAGATTTACAAAAAGTAGCTTCACAAAACTACATAAAAAAATATTTAATAAGCAATAAGTTAATTTAATTTTAATGCTTAAAAATTTGAGAAACAAGAATATAGTATGTTCATTTAATGACTTTTCAAACATTGGTTTCATAGATTTTTTAAATAATTTATCAAAAAAAAATAATTTAATTCTTTTAACAAAAAATAATAAAGCAAACTTTTTCTTAAAAAATAAAAAAATAAAAATTATTCTAATAAATGAAAAAAAAACATACTTATCAAAAATATTACTTTATTTGTCTATAAATAAAATTTCCTCATTAGAAAAATTTTATCATATTGAAAATGTTATATTTCAAAAGGGTCTATTTAAGAAATTAAACAGTTTTATAAAACTCATAATGTTTTTTTTAAGAATAGGATTAAATAAAAATTTTATAAGAAGTAAAATTTATGAAAATAATAATTTTAGAATAGATTGTGATTTGATTCTAACAGACTTTAGATTTAACGAGTTGTATACAAATCATAATATTATTTATGCTGCAAAAAAATTAAAGATTCCAACATATAGTATTATTTTTAGCTGGGATAACATTTTTTCTAATGACGTGAATTTGATTTCAGATAAATATTTTATTTCAACAAATAAGCTTAAGTTAATTTTGTCATCTAGACATAAAATAAATAAATCTAAAATTTATTTAATTAAGCCATTTCAACTTAATTATCTTTCAAAAAAAAATAAAAAAATGAATTTTACAAATAAAGAAAAATATTTACTATTTTTGTGTTGTTCAGAAGAAAATTCAAGAGCTTCAATCGAAGAGTTTGAAATAATAAATTTTATAGGAGATTTTTTAAAAAAAAAAAAATCAAATATAATATTAAAAGTAAGACCTTATCCTTTTTATACAAACAAAAAAAATATAATTAATAAAATAAAACATAAAAACATTTTAATTGAAGAGTATGGGCAAAAGGTAATCAGAAGAGTTCATCAACACAACATAGAATTTATGCGCTATGAAAAAAATTATAAAGCTAAAACAAAATTAATTAGAAATTCTTTAGCAGTAATAAACTTTTTTACTACAATTGGTATTGAAAGTATTTTAATGAAAAAGTACACAATTTTTTTAAATTTAAAAAAACAAGATCAGAGTATTTTAGGTTATCTTAAATCAAATTATTTTAAGGTTAAATTTTTAGATCACTATTCTTTTTTAAATAACAGAAAAACATATATTACATCTAAAAATATGCTTATTAATAATTTAGAAATGATAACAAAAAAAAAAAATTCAATTACATATTCTAAGAAAGATTATAATTACTTTAAAAAATATTTTTTATAATTAAAGTCTAGGCTCAAAATTTGTTCCAGCAAAAATTTTTTTTGAAATTTTATATTTACGTTCTAAGTTTTTTTTGTAGAAGTTAACAGTTTCTTTCATTCCATCAACACATATAAAATAATCTTTAGGCATATCTTTTTCTATAAATAGTGCATCACCTGCTATTTTATATTCAGAATGATCGGCTCTATCTTCATAAAAAAAATTAAACTTATAGTTCGGTAAATTTTCACATAGCGATACATTTTCACCTTTAAAATTAATAATTTTCAAATCAGTTTTAATAAAATTTAAGATTTTTAAATCCTCATTAGTAAAAAAATTTTTCATTTGCTCTAAATATTTAGCATCTTGTTCCAAGGAATAAAATTTACAATCTATTTTATATTTCCTAATATTTAGTTTTACCGCATGAAGAATTATTAATGTACTATATCCAGATCCTACTTCGATGATATTTAAAGGCTTTCTTTTTAAAATCATATTAAATAAATTAAGTAAATCAATATAGTCAGGATCAATTAAAAAATTTCTTTTAGGAATTTTTACATTATAAATCTTTGTTAAAATAAACCATGAATATAAATAATATATTTTTCTTAAATCATAAAAAATTGAAATTAAGGGATGAGTAAAATGTTTTATAATTTTTTTAAGTAGTTTATTAATCATTTGTAGTATTTTTTAATTTCTATTTGGCTATTGTATATTTCTTTTTTAGGGATGAAAAAATAGTTAATTATATATTTTTTATTCTTCAAAAATTTATATTTTTTTTCATCCTGCTTTGATTTCTTAAATATTAATTTAAAATTTTTACTTAATATTTTCCGCTTTATATCTTTTAAATTTATTTTCATTAATTTACTTAATTTTTGACAATAATAAATTTCATAATCCAGTTTTGTAAGTATTTTAAAGATTTGAAGAATTTTTTCTTTTTTTGCGTTTGAAAATTTAATTGGTAGAATTTCAATTAATAAAGTTGGATTATTTTTTTTTATTGTTTTAATTAATGATATAATGACTTCTAATTCATATCCTTCAACATCGATTTTTATAAAATCTATATTGTTATTGTTTTTGAGTAATTTATCACCATTTCTAATATAAATTTTTTTTTTTAAACTATTTGTTGATGGAATTAATGAAGAGGCTGAGTCATTATAAAATTTATTAGCCAATGGTACATAAATGTTTGTTATACTATTTTTTTCACCTAGGGCAAAATTGTAAAATTTAATTTTAGATGTGAAAAAGAAAATTAATTTTTGAAATTTTATCATATAGTCTAAAGGATCAATTGATATTACTTTGTCAGATCTATTTAATAAAAATTGTGTGTAGTAACCAAAATGAGAACCCACATCCAAAGATGATTTAAACTTAATTTTTTTTAAAAGAACTTGTTCAGGCTCAATAATTTCACTTATAAATTTAATAAGAATAAAATGTTTAAAAAAATAAAATAATTTTTTTATATGAGAAAATGGCATAAATGATTTAATTTAATGGTATGGATAATATATAAGCTTATATTATAATTAAGAAATTATAAATATAATAATTAATCAAATTTAAAATGTTTTCAAGATTAAAAAAAAAAATTAAGTCTTATCTTTATGATTTATTTATAAACTACAGATATAAAAAAATAATAAGAGATTCAAAATTAATAGCTTATCCAATTAAACCAGACTCTAAACACTTAGAAAGTTTACTATCAAAACTTAATCAAGATGGAATTATTGAGATTAAAAATTATGATCTAAGTGACAATATAAATAATTTTAACGAAAATAATTTTTTAAAAAATCAGTCAACTAATTTGTTTGAAAATTCACCTGTTTACGTTGAACCTAAAGTTTTTACTAAGGATTCTATAGTTGAAAAAATTATTAATGATAATGATATTTTGTTTCTAATTAAAAGCTACTTAGGAGCTGATGCACTTTTAGATATGATTTCTCTTAGTGTAACTGAGTTTAAATCAGATAAAGAAATAATTTCTGAAAAATGGCATTATGACAATGTAGGCAAAAGATTAAAATTATTTTTATATTTAAACTCTAATGACAAAATTTCGACAGATTATATATTAACCACCAATAAATTAACTCATAATAACTTTTCAATGACAGGTAGTAGAATTAAAAATGAAAAAGCAAAAAAATTAGAAAAAAAAATAAAAAATTTTTTTCCAACTCAAGGTTCATTAATTTTATTTGATACAAACGGCATACATAGAGGAAATTATAGTCAATTAAATAAAAGTATAACAAAAAGTAAATTTAGAATTATGCTAAAATTTGAATTTTCAAGTAAAAATAAATCAGAAAAGTTCTATGGTAAAAATGAAAATATTGGTCCTAGATCAACTTTTTTTTCTGAAGATTTTAATTTTGGCAATTTTAAGTTAATAGATAAAGAATACTTAACAAAAATTAAAAATTTTTATTTTTATGATAAAAGCTACACTTTGAATAGATGATATAAATTTAATTTAAACTAATAATATTGGTAATAAATTAATTTTATATAATGTTTGTAAACACAATTTATGACAGGTAAAAATATATTCTTTCTATCGTCTGATGGTTTTCCTACAAAAAAAAATGTTAATCTAGGAATATTTACTTTTGAGCAGGCTAAGGCTTTAAAAAATTATAATAGATTTTTATTTGATTTATCCACAAATAAGACAAATAAAATTTTTATTGACGAATATCAAGAATTAAAAATTTACAGGTTACTCAATAGTAAGTTTAATATTATTAAAATTTTAAAAAATTTTTTTTTTTTAAAAAAAATTTTTAAAAAAAATAAGCCTGAAATTATATTAAGTAGTTTTTTAAATATAAGAAATTTTATTTATTCGATTTTCCTTGATTCAAAAAAAATAATTTTAATTCATGGATCAGATGCAAATACTAAAAGTTTTGCGAAAAAAATTATATTTAAGTTTTATTTGAATAAATTAGATAAAATTATTTGTGTAAGTAATTATACTAAAAAAATATTACTTAAAAATTTTAAAAATATAAAACATAAAACGATCGTAATTCACAATGGCTTTTCAAGAGAAAAATTAGATAGAATTGATTATAATTTAAAAAAAAGATTTTCTTTAAAAAAAATATATATTCTTACTGTCGCTAATCTTGTACCAAGAAAAAATTTAAGTGATTTGATAGAAATATTCTATAAAATTAATTTAAAATATAAAAATAAGTATCATTTAAATATCATAGGACAAGGAAGTGAAAAAGAAAAATTAAAAAAAGAAATTAACTTTTACAAGTTACAGAAAAATATAAGTATTTTTTCTAATTTAAGTGATCCACAAATAGCACTATTTTATGCTTCAAGTAAATATTTTTTTCTTTTAAGTAAAAATTATAAACATGAGTTTGAGGGTTTTGGAATTGTATTTTTGGAGGCTATGTATAAAAAAAATTTGATTTTTGCATCTAAAAACGGAGGAACTGTAGATATATTAAAAAATAAAAAAAATTCATTTTCATTTAATGTGGAAAAATTAAATTATAAAAAAAGAATTATAGACGAATTTTTTGGCTTGAAAAAAATAAAAAATTTCAAAAAAAAATAATTACAAATGCATTTCAATATTCAAAAAAATTTTCATGGGAAAAAAATATAAACTCAATAATTAATTCTTTATAGTGTATGGCAGAATGTTTAATAATTAATACTGGTGTTGGAAATTTTGAAGCAATTAAAAATGTTTTAAATCATATTGGATTAGTCGCAAAAATTTCTGAACAAAATGAAAATTTCGATGAATATAAATATATAATTATCCCTGGTGTAGGATCTTTTGATAATGTTATGAAACATCTAAAAAATCATGATGATTTTTTTAAATTAACCACTGAAAGTTTTATAAAAGAAAAAAAATTTTAGGTATTTGTGCAGGTATGCAGGTTCTTTTTGATAAAAGTGAGGAGGGTACAGAAACAGGCCTTGGATTAATTAAAGGTGATGTGAAAAAATTTGATAACAAAATAAATCGAGTACCTCATATGGGATGGAATAAAGTTTATGGGAGTAATTTTTTTGAAGATCTAAATAATAAAAGATTTTATTTTGCTCACAGCTTTTATGTTAATTGTGACACAAACTATATTATTGGAAGTACAAATTATATTCTTGAGTTTCCTTCAATAGTTAAATCTAATAACATCCTTGGTATACAATTTCATCCTGAAAAAAGTAGCTCTAATGGTATAAATCTTTTAAAAAAAATTATCTCTTAATTAAAATGCTCCTTAAAAGAATTATACCAACACTAATTATGAAAAATGATGAACTTATTCATAGATCTAAATTTGATAAATCAACTGATAGATACGTAGGTGATCCCATCAACACAATAAATATATTTAACCAATTTCAGGTAGATGAGATTATTTTGCTAAATATTGAAAATTCGAGGTATAAAAAAAAAATTAATTTTAATCTTCTTAAAGATATAGCAGGTGAAGCTTTTTTCCCATTAACATATGGTGGTGGAATAAATAATTATGAGGATGCTGAAAAAATTATTTCTCTAGGATTTGAAAAAATTGCAATTAATAATGCATTCCTTGAAAATAAAAATTTTATTGAAAAATTATCAAAAAAAATTGGTGCCCAAAGTGTTGTAATATCCATTGATGTTTTAAAAATGAATAATGAATATTATATCTATAACTATTTAGAAAATGCACCTAGAAAAATTTTACTTAGTAGATATTTGACTGAATTAAATAATTTAAATTTTGGAGAATTAATGATCACATTAGTCAACTTGGATGGTACCATGAGCGGTTGTGATATAAATCTTTTAGATCAAATTGATAAAAATATAAGAATTCCGATAATTTATAAAGGTGGGTTATCAAGTATAGATGAAATTCAAATATTATTTGAAAAAGGAGTTAGTGCGGTTGCAAGCTCAACATTTTTTATAATGAAAAAAATAAATGGAGGAGTAGTTTTAAATTATCCATCTGCAAAAGAAAAAAGTAAATATGAAGATTTGTAAAATCTGTGTAATGAACGATAGCATTAAGGAGTTTAAATTAAACGAAAATAAAATATGTAATTTTTGTTTACAGTGGGATAAGGAAAAAAATAATTTTTTAAATTATGATAATAATGAGGAAACGAAAAACCTTGAAAAATTAAAAAAAAAAATTATTAAATCAAAAAAAAATCAATATCATTGTGTTGTTGGGTTAAGTGGTGGGGTAGACAGTAGTTACGTAGTATATTTATTATGGAAAATGAAGTTAAATCCAATAGTAATACATATGGATAACGGATGGAATTCCAAGATTTCTAATTCTAACATAAGTAGAATTCTAGATAAAACAAAATTTGACTTTAAAACTTTGGTGTTAAATTGGAATGAGTTCAAAGATCTACAGAAAAGTTTTCTTAAAGCAAATGTGCCTGATATAGAGCTAACTACTGATCATGCAATATTTGCATATATAATTAATTATGCTCTTAAAAATAAAATAAAATATATTATCTCTGGCGTAAACTTTGCAACTGAACATTCGGTAATTCCAAGCTGGGGGTGGAGAAAAGATGACTTTAATCATATTAAAAAAATTCACAAAATTTATGGAAGTACAGAATTAAAGACATACCCAAAAATGAATCCTTTAAGAAAAATTTTTTATGAAAAATTAACTAAAAGAATAGAAATAATTAATCTATTAGATTTTGTTAATTACAAAACATATAAAGCAAAAAAAATACTCAAAGACGAATTTGAATGGGAAGATTATGGTGGAAAACACCACGAGTCTTTTTTTACAAAATTTTTTCAAGGCTATATTTTGCCAAAAAAATTTAACATTGATAAAAGGGTTTTACATTTGTCTTGTTTAATAAGAAACAGTGAAATAAGCAGGGATGAAGCTTTAGAGGAATTAAAGATGCCTAATTTAGAAACTCAAAAAATTAATGAATATGAAAATTTTTTTAAAAAAAAATTATCACTTTCTGATGATGAGTTTAGTCAAATAATGAATGCTAAACCAAAAAAACACTCAGATTACAGTATTGATATTTTTAATAATTTCTTATTCAAAAAAATCTCATTTATATTAAAAAAAATTTTATAATTATGAAAATCTTTATCATAGGTTGTGGAAGAATTTTGCAAAAACACCTGGATAGTATCAAAGTATTAAGTAGTAAATTAAAAGTAGTTGGAGTATCAGATTTAAAAAAGAAAAGGCTTAATGATATCGCTAAAAAATTAAATACAAATAAATTTATTGACTATCAAGAAGGTATAAAAAAAACAAATCCTGATATTGTTTCTATTCTTACCCCATCGGGTTACCATGCTAAACATATTATTGATGTTTTAAAATTAAAAAAAAATGTAATTGTAGAAAAACCAATGTGTCTCAAAATATCTGATGGAAAAAAAATAATAAATTTAGCTAAAAAAAATAAAAAACGAGTTTTTGTTGTAATGCAAAATAAATTTAATTTACCAGTTTTAAAGTTAAGAAATGATATAGAAAAATCAAAATTTGGAAATATATTTCACGCTAGTGTTATTGTGAGATGGATGAGAAATCAAAAATACTATGATAATGATATCTGGAGAGGTACATGGAGATTAGATGGTGGAGTTATTTCAAATCAAGCAAGCCATCATTTAGATCTTTTAAGAACTATAATGGGAGATCCAATTTCTGTATTTGCAAAATCCAATAAACATTTGGCTAAAATACAATGTGAAGATACAGCATTAATCATTTTTAAATTCAAAAATAACAAAAGTGCTATAATGGAAGCAACTACTGCAATGCGACCCAAAAATATAGAAGGCTCAATTAGTGTACTAGGTACTAAAGGATCTGCCAAAATAGGAGGATTTGCTTTAAACAAATTTGAATATTATAATTTATCAAGAGAAATCAATTTATCAAAATACGAAACGAATCCCAAAAATGTTTACGGATTTGGACATGTTAAATTTTACATGCATGTATTAGATTCATTAAAGAATGATATACAATCAGAATTTCAGGCAAATGAAGCTATAAAAACAGTCAAATTAATTAATGCAATTTACAAATCTATAGAAACAAATAAAGAGGTTTATTTAAAAGATAAAATTGCTTCTAAAAAATTGGGAAAATGAGATTAAAGTTTCTAGATTTAAAATATCAAAACAAAAAGATAGAAAAAAAAATTTTTACATCTATTAAAAAAAATATTGAAAATTCATCATTTATTGGTGGTAAGGATTTGAGCGAGTTCCAGAAAGAATTTGCAAATTTTTTAAATATAAAATTTTGTCTTGGAGTAGCAAATGGAACTGATGCTTTAGAAATAGCAATAAAAGCTCTAAATTTAAAAAAAAACTCTGAGATTATTGTACCTGCAAATACCTGGATATCTACCGCAGAAGCAGTTTTAAATAACAAATTGAAAGTTAGATTTGTCGATGTTGATGAAACACATAATATCTGTTTAGAAGATTTAAAAAAAAAAATAAATAAAAAAACAAGCGCTATAATAATTGTTCACTTATATGGTAATCCAGCAAATTTAGATGAAATTATAAAGTTAAAGAAAAAATATAAACTCAAAGTTATTGAAGATTGTGCTCAAGCACATGGAGCGGAATATAAAGGAAAAAAAATTTCAACATTTGGTGATATAGGGACATTTAGTTTTTTTCCTTCTAAAAATCTTGGATGTTATGGTGATGGCGGTTGTATTGTCACTAATCAAAAAAAATTATTTATAAATATGAAAAAAATTGCAAACCATGGTGGGTTAAAAAAAAATAAACATGAAATAGTTGGTAGAAATTCTAGATTAGATAATATTCAAGCAGGAATTTTAAGAGAAAAATTAAAAAAACTTAATCAATGGATTGACATAAGAAATAAGCAAGCAAATCTATACTTCAAGTATCTTTATGATTTAAAAAAAATTTCATTAATTAAAATATTAAAAAAAACTAAATCATCTTTTCATTTGATGGTTATAAAAACTTACAAAAGAAATGAACTTAAAAAATTTTTAGATAATAATGGTGTATCGACAAGTATACACTATCCTCTTTCATTACCAGAAACACCTATTTTTAAAAAAGATCATTATAAATACTGTAGAAAAATGAAAAGTATAAAATTTAGCAAACAAATATTAAGTCTGCCAATCGGAGAACATTTAAGTTTGAAAGATATTAAATATATTTGTAATAAAATAAAATCTTTCTTTAATGATTAAGTTTTTAAGAATTTCATCTATTTATTCTGGCTTCTTAAAAAATATTAGTGAACAAATTAAAAAAGATGACTCTTATGAAAAAATTTTAAAAAATGTTTTTGAAATAAAGTATTCAGTATCAAATAATATTAGCAAAGAATTAAACAAAAAAAGTTATGAATGTACTGAAATAATTCATAATTTAGAAACTCTCCAAGAAAAATGGTTAAGACAGTATGGTGATATAAATTCAAAAGATGAAATAATATTTCAGCAAATAAAATATTATAATCCGGAAGTTCTTTTTATTGGTGATGTAAATTTACTTAGCAAAAAATTTACAGAGAAGGTAAAAAGTATTCATAGTGTCAAATTAATTTTATGCTTTCATTGTGCACCATTTTCAAAAAAAAACTTGGATAATTTAAAATTCGCAGACACCATTATAACTTGTACAGAGGGATATCAAAAAAAAATTAAAAATTTAATTAAAAATGATGTGTTTTTGATGCATCATGCATTTCAAAATGATTTAGAAATAAATTTTGAGGAAAAAAGATATTTTGATGTTGGATTTTTAGGATCATTATTTTTAAATGATAAGTTACATGTTGGCAGAATAAATATAATTTACAATTTAATAAAAAATTTTGATAAAAGTTATATAGCAATTAATTTTTCAAAACTTTTTATGCTAGATTTTTTAATGTTTATATTAAATTCAATTATTAAATTGAATTTTTTTAAAAATATTAAAATATTTTATAAGATAATTTATATATTTATCTTCTCTAAAAAACCAATTTTTGGAAAGAATATGTTTGATGTGTTAAAAAATACTAAAATTTTGATTAATAAGCATATTGAAGATACAGAATATGCTGGCAACATGAGATTATTTGAGGGAACAGGGTTAGGTTGTTTATTAATTACAGACTATAAAAAAGAACTAGAGAAGTTATTTAAAATAGATGAAGATATTGTAATCTATACTAGTGAAAAACAAATATTTGAAAAAATTAACTTCTATTTAAAAAATAATAATACTAGGATAAATATTGCTAAAAACGGATATAATAAAACTAAAAGTTTTCACAATTATCTAAATAGAGTAAATGAATTAGATAAATTTATTAAAAAAAAACTTAAAAATGAAAATTTATAAAAACTTAGAAAATTTTGTAGGAGTAATCCCAAATTTTTCTTATTTTTTTTCCACTAATATTATTTCTTACTTTTTCTCTTTTTTTTTTATTATTTTGTTTGCAAGAAATTATTCACCTCAGGAATTTGGCGAATTTACTATAGCGCAAACTATTTTTTTTCTTTTTTATGCCGTATCATTCTCAAACATTCATTATTATTTAAATAAAATTTTATCAATTAAGTTTCAAGATAGGAGAAAAGATATTGGGTCGTGTTTTATTATAACTTTTTATTCGTCAGTATTGCTTTATATTGTTTTAGCGTCTGTTTTGGCGTTTATAAAAATTGATCAGGATTTTAAAAATATAATTCTTGTTCTAAATTTAATATTAATAACTGAACCATTCTCTATATTTTATAGTGAACTTTTTGTCAGAGGACAATTCAAAAGAATTTTTAAAATTAGATTTTTTCAAACTCTATTATTTTTTAGTATTAAAGTTTATTTAGTTTTAAATAAATTTGATTTAATTTTTATTGCAATTGCTTATGCAATTGAAAATTTATTTTTTTCAATTGTAATAATTTATTATTTTAAAAAAAATGGCAATAATTTTTCAAGTTTATTATTTATAAAAAAACATACAATTAATATTATTAAAAAAATAATTTTATTCCCACTGATGGCTTTTGCAATTATTGTAGCAATGAGACTAGATATCATGATGATTTCGAAAATTATAGGGCCAGATGCTTCTGGAATTTACTCATCTGCATCTAGACTTGTTATAATTGTACTCTTATTTGGAACACATTTTTTTCAATTTATATATCCAAACCTAAATAGA
>MDTB01192917.1_pt1 | contig 37932 bp, 20 predicted proteins | sample 811161 | NCBI WGS metagenome assembly MDTB01 (sample SAMN05326650, study PRJNA326480) | marine metagenome | isolation source: seawater | place: Mediterranean Sea | collected 2009 | reverse complement strand
TTTATATTTTTTTTGAATATCAATCAGCCGCTCTTCAATCCAAGCGGCTTTTGAGATGAGTGTTGGGAAATACTTTTTATTCCTAGTATCCCAGGCTACATTACAAACTACATCTCCGTCTTTATTAACAACTGTCGCCCCGGTTATGCTGGTGCTTACATCTAATCCTAAAATCATTAAAAATCCAGTTTTAATTTAAATGTAAGCTCCCTATCTTCTGTTTTTTTAACAGGATTCGCCACCTTTGCAATTGCAATTAGATTTTTATCTTTGTCAAAGATTCCAATTTTTGAAATAAATGTTTGCGGCTTATAGCTACCTGTTGGGCTTACATATGGAGATTTTACAGTATTTTTAATTGTTTGTTTATCATTTTCTACATACCCAGCAGAACTGCTGTAAAAAACAAACGCGCTATCACTTGTTTGATCTATATATGACGGGTTGCTGGAATAATTCAGCTCGTTCCGTGGGGCGTGGGCCAGCATTGTCACAACTGGAACATAATTTGTGCCTGAAAACTCCAAGCTATAACTGGCAGACAACCTTGAGTTAGCTGTATGCGTTTCTGCTGGAATTCCATCATTTGCACCAACGCCATAATATAACCAAGAAGACCTGGTGGCTGTATTGGTATTTGTATAGTCTAGTCCAGACATTGAGTCGAGATTCCAACTTCCTGTTAATAAGAGGAATCCTTCGTTATATAATGCAACTCCTGCAACACTACCAGACCCAACGCTACCCTCTGGGCCTGTTTGTATTAATTCACCGCTATAATTTTCATCCTTTAGTTCTCCTATGAGTGTTCCTGTCATGTAGAATTTAAGATTTATTGAGCCCTTTTTGATTGATGAACCGTAGAATATTGAGGGTATACTGATAAGATTTATAGCGTCTTGGGCTTTATTCCATCTTCCAACAGATGAACTGTATTCATAATGCGGACTTCTTGCAATATAATAATTTAATGTATTTTTAAGGGCACTTATCTTATTTGCCGTCTGGTCTCTTGTGGTGCTTGCGCCATATAGCTGCCTGTGTATGCTAGCAGACAATGGATAGGATGAAGAGACGTTTTCGCCTATTTCGGTTCGATAAAAACTTGAAGTAGAAATTGTGCGAAACGCTGTTAGGTTTCCGCTTCTTGGAACAAATGGGTGAATCAGCTTTGGCGCATCCGTACCATCGTGTCTATCAACATTTACTTCGTAAAGGCTAACATGGCCAGTTGGCACGTTGGGCACACTACCAGTGAAAGCGCCACTTACTTGTGACTGATCATCTAGGAATATTGAAGAGTCATATATGAAGAATTTTTTCTTAGGGTGCGCTTTTATGCGATTGTGAAATATGTCGTTTTGTTTAAATTTGTAATATGGCATAACATAAATAAATAGCTTATGTTAGTAATCTAAACGCACTCTTAAAGTAAATTCGTCAGTAGGATCTTTCTTTAGGGGTTCCGAAACCTTAGCGACTGCAAGAAGCTCGTTGTCCGGACTATACAGTCCAACCGTTGTAACATATGACAATGGCGGGTCTGAGGCGTTGTCTTTTACTCGTATTTTACTAGCTGATAGGTACGATGGATTTGATGAATAATTAAAGTCATTATTGTTCGCCCTACAGAAATAAATTGTTGAATTTAGTTCAGTGGTGTTGTTGAAGGAGAGATTATACACTCTATGTCTAAGGCCATCACAATTGCTTTGAATTGTAGAGCCAGTCATAGAAGCATTGACTGTTTGGTTTAATCCACTAAAGAAAAGTGGTTCGCCTGGGCCACCGGAGCCTGAGAGTAGTGCACCGCCGCCCCTACTTTCAAATACTGAAGCTGTAACAACTGCTACCCCGGCTTGATAATACAAGAGGCCTGCCTTGATTGCTTTGGCGCCACCTGTTTGGTTTACCAATTCAGTACCTGCCTCGTTCGTAGCATAAAGTATCGCATACTCTCCTGCTGGCGAGTTTACCTTGAAGTCTGTGTTGGCATCGGTGTCAGCAAGCTTGACTCTTTGATTGAACGCTCCGAAGTTATCATACGCGCCACTAACGCCAAGAGTCAAAGAGAAACTGCCTTTTTTAATCTCGTCTTTAGTTAATAGTCTAGCAAAGTTTATAAAAAATGCTTCTCTAATTTTTGTTCCACCGCTTAGGTCACCGTCCTCGTCAAATTCATGAACAGATCCAGTGTGATCAAATCCCATCAAAACTTGGGCCATTTGGTTGTATAGGTTTATTTTCTTAGATTGTTGCGAGTTCGTGGAGGCAGATAGGGAAGAGTTATTAGAATAACCCATTGTAATGTCAAAGATGTGGTTTGCTGATGAACTTAAAAATGGATAATCGAAGATGCTTTGAAACATCCCATGACTATAATTTTTTATATTGGTCTCGGAAGATCCTTGAACATATGTTCCAGAAACAATCGATCCAGTTATCGGAATAGCCTCATGAAGAAGCGATCTTGTGCTTGTTACATCTCTTGCACCTAATGTTTTAAACGTAGTAGCCATTTTCTATCCTTTTTAAGATGGTGATCTAATAAATCTAACTGGAATAGCGATTGTTGCGCCGGTATTAACACCCGTTACTCTTATTGTAGAATCAATATAGTTGACGCTAACACTACCGCCAGTTGCTGAAGTGACAGACATTGTGGTGCCGCCAAACTTATTGAACAAGTGTGTGCTAGTGGCAAGTTCCACTGATGCCGCTATTTGAAATACTAAACGATTTGCCCTTGGGCCCCTAATTGATGATCTAATTTTTGGATCAGTTATATTTTCAAAATAAGTCTTATCGGATTTCAGACTAACATAGTAAAAAGCTATATTGTCATCATCAACGTAAGAAACTGAAGCTGGAACTCCTTGCGGATTCAGGACACTACCAAAGCGATTGTCAATCTCTATCTGGTAAGCAGTTTCAATCAGGGACGAATCCAAAGCTCGGTTGGAAGAGATGTCCGTCGTGTCTAATCCTGCATCTACAGATATGGGTTGGTTATTCTCAAACCCACTCGCTCCGAAGAAAATTCCATCAACTGTCATATCAATAGAGTTTGAAATTTTTGAATCTTGAGTGGCCTCATTCACAGCTATCAAATAGGAATTGACTCCCGCGTATAGAGGCTCACGTAGTTGCTCACCCAAAGCTAGCTTGATCACCGGTAAATATAATATGTTTGTTCGAGGAACAGTAATAAGCCTAGATTTCATGGAAGAAGCATTGTTTGTAAAAGCTTCTAAAACAGGAGTTTGTAAAATTTCAAGATCATAGTACGCACTTCCACTGGCGTGGTCTTTGTTATAAAGACTATAGTCGATTTCATCATCTCCGAGAGCAAACTTTGTTATTCTAAAGCTGCCATCGCCTCTAGCTAATCTTTGTCTACCTAGGTCAGTTAAAACTGCGTCAAGGAGAATGTCTCCTGAATTGTCTAAAAATGCCATATTTTTTCCTCAACAATAATGTAATTAGTAATTTTCAAATGATTTTTCCATTTTTATTTAAATAGTATCTGTTATTAATTATCACTTATTTCTCGCTGTTGTTGCTGCAGGGCCTGGAGATGCTTCTGCTAATGGGGGGGGAGATGGAGCAGGGGCAGGGGCTGCAGCAGGAGCAGGGGCAGCTGCTGCAGCAGGAGCAGGGGCAGCTGCTGCAGCAGGAGCAGGAGCGGGAGCAGAGGCTGCGGCGGCGGCGGGCGGTGGCGTAGCGGCTGCAGGGGCTGCCTCTTCAAATGGCGCTGGGCCAGGGGCAGCTGCTGTTGCAGCGGCAGGAGTAGAAGCGGGCTTATTTCCAGCGGCAGTGGGTACTGCAGCAGGGACAACAATGGCCTCTGTGGGACCAGAAGTCCCTGCTTTGCTACCATCAACGCTTGGGACCAAAATAGTAGTTGCCTTACCGCTAGAGTCTTCCAAAATAGTAGGCACAGTCGTGGCGCGGGGCTTGCCTCCTCCTGGTGCGGTTGCAACGATAGTGGGTAGGCCTGGTGAGGGACCAGGAGCTTTAGGCACGCCTCCAGCAGGAGGAGCAGCTTTTGGTAAACCATCGCCCGCATCTTTTGCCAATTCGGTTACAAGAGTGGGGGCCTCGGCCAGAGGCAAGTCTCCCTTTGCTGGAGTGGTCAGCGAGGAGGGCAAATCCGCCGCCGTATATTCTATAACCTCAGAGGGGGTCGACGGGGTTGTTATTGTGGGAACAGATGTTCCGGCTATAGATAGAGCTGGCATATCGGGAGGTCTAGTTGGCTCATATTCCTTTTTACATTTGATGTTTAAGTCAATTTTCCTACCAGTCTTTCGAGAGGTTAAGCGTATCTTATATGTCTTATCCCAAACACTAATATCTTGTACACCAACAGGCAGATCGGAATTTGTAGGAGCGTTCAAATCAGACTGTAATTCGCTACTAGTAGAATCTAAAACACTCTGTAAAAACGCTGGGCCTATCTTCAAGAACCTGTTTAACTTCTTTATTTTTGTCGTTCTCCTTGGTATTGGATCTAACTGCACAATATTTATTAAAGGATACACGGCTCCATCATTATCGATTAATTCTATTTCATAAACAGGACTTGGATATGAATAATGCCCATGAATATCTATTGCTCTAAACATATAATAATATTTTGTATTTGGCACAACTTTGTTCTTAAACGATGTTGAGGAAGCATTCCTATATCCTATAAGCTCATCTCTAGTGTCCACCAGAGATAAAAGATTGCCTTTAAAATCATCATATGTTCTTGGCTTTTTTTCCGTCCTATAAATCTCAAATTGTGTAGATGGGTCGTCATTCTCATATAATATCGTAAGCTTATTGGGGTCTAGGTTCATAGATTTTAATCTATTGACGTACATCTGCTCCTGTGGGCTGAATACAATTGGCTCAAACTCTTTGGAACCCGCACCAGTGTTAAGAAGGAAAAGCAATTGGCTGTTATCACCTCTATAAGAAAATGCTTGAACTTCAGGGGGCATTGGTGGATCATCCAAAACTGTCCCTCGCATCACAGTTAAACCGCTTGATGTAGAAGAAACGTAGGGAAGCTCTATGATTTGTATGGAAGGTGTTAATTCAACTTCTACATCAACTAAGTATATTTGTTCTCCATCTGAAAGGAAACCAGTTGGCGTTAGAGGTTCTCCGACAGATTCTTCTACTTCTGGGGCATCTCCAACAAACGATACCTCCCCCATTGTAACAGACTCAAACTGGCCAACAACTCTAAACCCTGGCTCTCCATCGTCACGTATTGTAAACGATTCTGGATTAAAATATCTAGCTTCCAGTATTCGTGTCTTAGTACCAACTACCAGCCGTAACGTTGAAATTTCATACTCATAGGTTCTTCCGTATTTTAGCTGCGTGTCAATAAGGTTAACCACTCTTCTATTATGGGCGTCGTTTATTAAATAAAAACTTTGCATTGGAAGAATCGATTTAACTCCCTCTGGGGAAACATAGAATTTACTTACTTTGAAAAACACGTCCTCAGAATACGCACGATCTCCAGATATTATATCTTTATAAGTGCGACGATGATTGTTGCACAAGTTTAGCAAAATATCGCGTGTGCTCGCACATATTCCAGACAATCCAGCAGGGGTGTCATCTATAAAATCTGGGTTCCTAACAATCATCATAAGGTCTGATAATGTTGATTCAAGTCGTTCCCCGGCAAAGTTTTGCAAAAACAAGTAGTTTGTGTCAACTTCATTTGGAGAGTACGGCAAGTTTACAAATTCTTCGCCCAACGCCCAATCGCCTACATTAAAGATCTTCCTCGTTGCTGTGCCTCCAACTGGCAATGTGATTGGGCCAGAGGCTGGATCTCTATAGAGTCGCTCGTGATTTTCTGAGAACTTTCTATAGGCTGAAAACTGTTGATCTAAGGCGGGATTCGTAAAGTTGTTAAAATCAACAAAGACATCCCTAAGTAAGTTATTTAAAATCGCTAGATTGTTTGGATCTGCGGTTACCGTTCGTACAACTTGATTTGGAAGAGTTTGAGAGTATCGAACCTCTGAGAAAATGGGGAACAGTTCTTTATATGTGTTAAAACTTGTATGGATTTTCTCCTCTGTGGTTAAAGGTATTAATATGTTCCTATATTTTTCAGATAAAACACCAATTCCAGTGCCCAAATCAGTGGTCCCGGCGGATGTTTCGACTGAACCTGCTGTTGCAAACTCATATCGGCTGGCCCAAATGTCATAATATTCTCCCCTGTCTACTTCCCCCCTCTTGTCGGAACCAGCGGACGTCTCTCTTATTGAGTTTATAAAAATACGTTGAAGCTCAGACGACCTATTAAGTGTGATAAAGTCGTTGTATACCCACTGGTTTAAATACCCTGATTGGTTTATCCTTGGCTCTTGAAAACCAATATCTGTTTCATCGCCGTAGAAAGAACTGTCTCCACCTGTAAGTCCCCTCTCTTTTTCTAAATAAAGGGTATATATGTGGGGTGTCAATGTCTCAGGAATGCTATATCTATCTAAATTTTCCTCATATAGCTTTGTATAAAAATTATAATCAAACTTTACATCTGCAGTCAGTTGCTCTGCTGGTGCCGCACCATCATAAATTATTTGATTTTCTTTGGCAGAATAAGCTTCTTGATATTCTAGCGCGTGGTCAAGATATTCTCTCCCAGTTGTTGCATAACCCATTGATCTCAAATATTCAAGAAATGGTTCCATTCCATACCCATCTTCCTCAAAAAAGTCTTTGAAGTTGAGACGTAAGTTTTCTATACGGCGACCATAAGGATGCTGTTCTGACGGTGTTGTCTGATTTGCTGCTGCCTGGTAAGTTATACTGAGTATTTTTTGATTCTGTTCAACATACTCCTCGGAGCCCTCGTATCCTCCCTGTCTTGCCCACCTCAGTCTTGGATTCGGCTCGTCTGATTCTTCTAGCATGATCCAGTACGATACGGAACCTCTCCTAATTGGATCCATTGGGACTTCTGTGAAATTACAATTCTCAGTGTCCACAACAACTGCGTTTTTTGCGTATCCCCCGCCAGTGCCTTGAAGACTGGAAAACTGCCTACCAAGAGAAGATGGAGTGCCAGCAGGTACAACCTCCTCAAAATCTGCAACAATGTCCTCGATCGGAGGCATCTCTGGAGTTGGGACACCTGTGGTATCCGCTGGATCTGACCCTGGGCCTGGTGGGATTGCGCCCATTAGTAGCCACCTCCGCCAGAGCCAACGCCACCCATCCCAGAGGTTACTGTGGTTCTCACAGCACCGCCTGTTGTGCGAGGTGTGGAGGCTGTGGTAGTGGTATTATTACTTGAGGTCTTTGGTGTTCCATCGCCGTTCCTTGTGGGAGTTTTTACACCAACGCCTGCCATTTTTTTAAATGCGCTGGTTGGAGCTTGTGGTATTTGAGTTACTAGATATTGAATTTCTTCGCTAGTATAGGCACTCATTGATACTAGGCGCAAAAGTTTGTCATATACAGCTTGTTGCTCAAATTGATTTTGCTGTTGAGTAACAGTCTGCTCTCCTACTATGAAGAAATACTCATTATAGACTGGCAGGCTGTCGAGAAGGCCATAATCCCCAATGTTCAAACTCGTTTGGTTGTACTTTCTGATTCTGCAGAAGATTGTTCCATTAAGCGAGGAGAGATTTTGAAACGTAAGCTTTTTCCATATTTCAGACTTTATAGAGCCTCCGTTAAACCCAGAAAGATATTCTACTCTTCTTAGCATGCCAAAGTTGTACATAAAAGCGTCGACCTCGGTATCGTCATCACTAGACGCTACCGCTGCCGCATCAGAGTAAAGCCTAGCTTTTCTTAAGGTTAGCAGTTTCTGCTGGTGTGGTAAATCATTTGTTAAAAAGTTATTTATCCTTGCTTGAGTAACAGCTATATCATCCCTTTGGTTAGAAGGTATGATATTTTTTGAAATAAAATTATTTTCTTTACTAAGATCAAAAGAGATAGCATTTTGTGTTCTATTTCTCTCTGTAACTGTAGAATTAGAATTTACATTTAGAATCTGCAGCACCCTATTAACAAGAGATGTTGCATTTTCTGGTTCAACATCCTCGACCCTAACAGATATTGATTCTTCTACTGGGGCTCCACTCGTAAATTTGTTACTAGCGCCAACATACCCATCAGAGGAAATGGTGGAACTTGCTTGACCAGATTGTCCACCATTGTTCTCTATGGTTAACCCTAATACTTGTGAGGTCTGCTGTTGCAAGTTTTTAATCTTTACTACTCTATCTTCGTCTGACCCTTTGCCCACGTCGTTTAACAAGTTAAGAATTTGCTTAGAAGCTCCAATAAAACGAGACCCGCCAGCATTGTTAAATAGGATATTTTGCAAGATTGCAGTTATGGAGACATAATCAAGAGAATCTATATTTTGTGGTAACAAATTAACTCTTTCTCCATTAAGTTCAACAAAAGAAGGGGCCATATCAGATCCTTTGGTTTTATCGCTAAACAAGCTAGTTACATTTTCTGGTGTTAGAAAATTAAACCTCGTTTGAATTTCAGGAACGGTGTATTTGATCCCGTCAACTCTGTTGTATTCTGTATCTAATCTAGAAATGAAGCCATCCCTAGTCATGCTTGCCATACCAGAGGTGCCCTGTATTCCTAAATAATCAATACCTGAATTTTTTATTATATTTGAGTCAAAAACATCCTGAAAACCCTGGGAAATTTCAAAGATTGGGTAACTACCCCCGGTCGAAATCGAACTCTTTTCCCTAGTGTGTCTAGCAGATTCTTTTGATAATATTTTTTTGAGTTTACTTTCAAGAGAGTTCATTATGTTTAAAAACTCTGTTATGGTGTCCGGTGTTGCAACAACAGGATTAACCAATGAATATAAGGCGGATGTTAAAGATAATTTATCTTTTTCACTTATGTCTGTTAGCAAGTCGAGTGTTTCTATATATTTCATAATTGCAACAAACCACCCTTGCCCCAATGTTGTATTCAACTCAGAGGATATGAATGCCTCTGTAAACTTATTTGTTCTTTGATCATAATTTTTTGAAAAAGAAGCTCTAGAGAGGTACTCTTCAACATCTCGTATCGAAAGTAGGTATTCGTTTAGCCTGTTTTGAAGAAGTTCACTTGTGCCATCTCTGATTTGCAACGATACCGAATATTGGTACATGCCATCACTAACGCTGGATATTGAAAGGTCCTGGCCTGTGAACATCCTAAATCCAGTTAAATTACCCAAAGAGACTTCTCTTATTGTAGCTGAAGGGCTAAAATCTGGTGGTATTTCATCGCCCGCATAAACTTGCCTTGAATTAAGATGCGACTGAGCCCCATTAAAAGAATATTTTGTGTTACTTTTTAATATCCCAGACGTGTCGTATGTGGAAATGACTGTTTGCTCATCCTGTTCTGTTCTGAGATTTGTTATAAAGTCTGTTACAAGGTCTGCTTCGCTTTCTAGACGATTTGCTGCTCTTCTAATGTGAATACGCTCTCTTTTGATTGTCAAATCAATTATAGGTGAAGAGGCTATCAGGGACCTGACTAGATCTGGCGTTGAATTTAAAAATAGTCCTCCAAATTTTGAATTATTTATCATAAAGTTTAAATGATCAAAATTAAATCCAAATATGGCATTGCCAAATTTATCTCTTGTTAAATACAAGTTTGAAAAATAGTTAATCCTTTCATCACTCAAATCATTTGAAATATTGATTTGGACATCTGTAAGTCTATTGACATCTGGCATGTATGATACTTTTACATTATCAACTGTCTGTCTTACAAGGGATTTGTGTGGCTCGTCGGTATGAAAAGCTCCCTGCATCCATCCTCGCTCTGGGTGGTCGTGAGCAGAGCCGGCCCACACTGCGCCATCATCTGCATTTACGAACCTAAACGCCCTCTCTACGAGTTCCGAATTTTCTATAACCTTCTCAATAATTATTGGGCTGTGGGGGATAAGGGGGCTCGCTATTGAGGTTTCACCCACTTGGCACAACACAAAATAATTTAAGTGTGTGGGTTGCATAGGAATATCAAATTCTATTCTCTCAACTAAGTTTAAAATTTTGTTTGATGTTAAAGAGTTTATTTTTTCAGTAACCTTGCTTTTTTGGTTTTGTTGCGAGGCTAGGGAGACCTGCTTTATTTGATAATCAATGAACTTGTTGTATCCTTGAAAAATTCCTGTGTCGTTTTCATCAAAAAACTTGGCCCCTTCTTCTGTAGTAAGTCTGGTTGATAGCTCCTTGTTTGTAGATTGGACAATTTTTACTAAAAGCGTTTTCCTTACGTCCTCATTGTCAATCCAATTTAAACCCTTTTCTGTTCCACTGTTTACTGCAGCGATAGCAAGGTCAAGTAACACACGCAGACCATTTACGCTATCATTATCTTGTATCTTTATGGGCGGTGGTTCATAACCAATTGTCCCATCTATTGCATTTTTGGTCTTTGAAGGTTTTCTAGAGTTATCGGTAGTATTATTTGTCTTGACCTGTGGCACTGAAGCTTCAAGAATTTTTATTGTGCGAACGTATACGCTAGGAGCCGCCGAGCATTGAAGCGCTTGTTCATCTATCTTTAACATTTAACACTCCTCTCCGCCAGTTGCTTTTGTATCATAAATATCAAATCTTCCAACTGCTAATATATCTGGACAATCATAGGGTATATCATCAACCTCCACACCGCGCGTCTTTAGGCTCCTTATTAGTTCGCATATTTGTTCTTCTGGTATCTCTAGATCTGTATCAATGTTAAAATAATATGGGACCATATCGGGTGTTGGGGGGCTCTCATCTCTTAACATAGTTGCAATTTGCTCCTGGTCTAATAAGATATTGTCAACAATAATTGGAATTTTTTCTGGGAAGGTTTTTGGTGTTAAAATGTTTTTAAACGCTGGGTCCGATGATACCTCAAAAACCTCTATGTCATATTGGGTATCAGACGAGGCATTTTTCTCGTCAACACTAAAGATTAACTCAGGGATCCCATCTGATAGGAATAGGTATGTGCCATCATTGTACGTTTCGCTAATTACTTGCCCAGCCCTACTTTCAGGAGGTACGTCCTTAGAATACCCCACTTCAACTTTATATGTAAAATCAAAATCCAATTGAGGTATCCTTCTTACCTCGGAGTTTTCACCAGCCGGTGCTGAACTAGTTATGTAATTAATCGCCCCTGAGAGTTCTCCCTTTAATACCCTGATATCCCAGGAAGGTGCGTTTTCGCTGCCCAACTCCATGGACCCCAGTGGTTCAATTAAAGAAAAATCTCCATCGACAGAGGGCGGGAAAAGTGTTTGCTCGTTTTCCCTATGGCTTGGATCAACGAGTGCCGCCAATCTGTTTAGGGCAACTAAAGTGGTAACGCTTGTCTCCACTCCATGAAACAAATATTGTGTTTTGAGCGCAGGAGTATTTGTTTGAATCCTATCCTCTATATCGTTTTGTTCCTCGCCAACACTTGCTGCGCCAGCGGCATCATATAGAATGTCATCATCATAGAAAGCATAAAAAACTGGAGTGAAGTTCCCTTCGGCCAAAAGAATCTCACCAAGGGGGGTTAATTCAAGATCTATAACTTCCTCTTTTTTGTTAAAAAAAGCCATTTTTAACTACTCTTCCTCGCCTTGTATATCACCCGTAAATTCTACTTCTGCATCTAGCTTAACTAGTTCAACAAGAGAAAAGAAATCGTATGGCCAGTTATAGCTATATCGGGGTATGCTAGTTTTTGAAGAATTAGTTCTTCCAACTTTAGTTATGTCACTACTATCAAATATCCCACCATCGCTAGGGTTGTCTTTTATTACCTTATCAAAGTAGTTTTTCTGTGCCTTGCGCTTGATCTTGAAGACCATCCATCTAAGTTTACTAGGCAAATTGTCTTTATTCAAAAGCTCCCCTACTAACAATGGATGTGATATTTCAACCTCTTTTATAATCTTAGAGCTATGGGGCCCCTTTCCAGATTTAAATTCAATTGATTCAGAATCAAACGATTGGCCAATCTTAGGCGGTAACCCTTGCCAAATATCAACCAAATCATCTCGATCTAACATGTGCTCAAACTCAAAAATATACATAGCAAATGGAGTAATCACGTCTGGGTACTCTATGAAATCAAATTTAGGTGGCAATACATATTTTTGTATTGAGTTTACCATGTGCTTAATGCTGTCAGAAGCTTCTGGACTATCCAGCAATGCAGCATCTATATCAGCCTTTGGTATCTCAAAGAAGCTTTTTTGACCCTCTGCCTCAATATACGGAACAGCTACAACAGCTTCACTTATGAGTTTTGACTGGGCCACTTCTCCTAGTCTTTGCTCCTCAGTCTTAAAACCAAGAAGGTCTATTAGAGAACCCGTTACAGCTGGGTTTCCACCTAACGCATTTTTAATATAATTATCCGGGACATCTGTTATTGATAAGAACACGCCTATATCCGGGGAGGCTGGCGGCTGGCCATACTGATGCCACATGCCCCTAGCTACACTAGAGCTAGCCTGCGCAGGAATAGTAGGGGAAACATCTGCAAAATTAAGCATTGGTGTTTCAAATTTAGTTTGCACCGTCAACACAGTTTCTCCACCATCCTCTGCTATTATTGGTTTTCCTGTGTCAGCATCATAAGTTATTTTCTTGGTTGTTGCTTTTGACAATATGTTTAGGGCTGCGTCTAGCTGCATGCTGTTTGTTTCGATATTAGCAGAGTGAAGCATAGTGTTTTGCGATTGTCCGTCATTAAGTGCCCAATCATTTCCAATTCTAATATATGATATTGCTAAGTTACTTGGGTCAGTGATATCATCAGCAGTAATAGTACCTGCTTTACTAGAGGTCCAGAAAATGTCAGCCCAGCTCTCGCCATAATAATATGGTGGAGTGAAACATGGATTAAACCCACCAGCAGAAGCAAATATTAAAGAACCCGTTGTACCACCGCCCACGGGAGGCCCGAAAGCAGTGGGCCGACTATACATGGTAAACGATTCGCGAGCAGGATCACCTGACTTTTGCCTCCATAGATCATAAGGAGTTAGCGGATTAAAATATCCCAATGAGCCTGTTCTTGTAATTGGAACGTTATAAGTCTTACGCATCTTAATTCTAGCGCCATACACTTTTCTATCTTCCGCAGCTTCCCATTGATCTTCCGGTTTTGAAGTTATTGTAGTCAAGGTTGACTCTGGTAAGAAGAAATCAATACTTTCCGCTAAGAAATTACTAGCCATTAGTTTATATAAGTTGCCACCTTGTCCACCCCAAGAAGCAGTTACGTCCAATGATGCACTTGGGTGCGTCTCCATATCAACAAAATCAACATCTGCTATGTACGATTCTGGTTCAAGCAAAGCTTCAAAAGGCACTCTATGTCCAAACTGGGCAATCCCATTTGAACCGGATATATAAAGATTAGGAACCATGTCTCCTGATTTTGGCACGGCAACCGAGGTGGTAGTAAGAAATTCTCCACTGTGTTTTTGGAAGCTAGAAGTCATTACGGGATAGTCTACCGCTATCCCACTCTTTATAGTGTTGTACATTACACCGGGAGCGAACATTGGAGCCATAAACGTTCTAAATGCAGCCTCTTTACTTATGCCAGTTCCCCTCTCAAGGACAACGTAGTTTCCGTATGAAGCCGAGAACATTTGAGCCATTTCAACTGTTCTCTCCACAGGGTAAAACCCATCATATGGGAGAAACTTTAGCAATCCTCCACATGTTAGTTTCAACGAAGAAGGCTGTCCAACCTCTTTAATATCATCGCGAACGAGTCCAAAGTATCTTAAAAAGTCTGAATTTGTGTACGTTCTGAAGAAATCCGTTTTTGAGCTGTCATCCTTGTTGGATTCTCCGCCTTCAATTTTAAATAAATCAAGTCTATCGGCTAAGAAATCGCTATTGTTAGCCTTGTAATACATCTCTATGTGATCACTGATTCTAAACTCTGGGACTATGGAATATTCTTTCCCTTTTAGCCTCATTTCGTTTACATAGTCATCATAACTGTTGTACCAAGGGTTCTTTCCTGCTTGATCACCGCAATCCCACTTGGCTTGGCCTCCAAACCGATCGCTCTCGGGATCTTGCCTCCAGAACCTTTTGAATGCAGCATGTGTTCGACTACCACCGTTAGCGGTGGGGCTAAGCTCAGGTATATCAAGTCCTTCGGGGGCAACGGCAGCCAATTGATTCTCTAACGTGTGAATTCTTACATATTGAGGCCCTGGCTTGATGTTTGACAAAGTTCCCATGTGCATTTGATTATATCTGTTCATAAGAACCCCAGGGCCACCCGTAGAGCCGACCCTGGTACGAGGGCTCATAGTCTCAAAGTCTGAGTCTGCATCTAGAGACCACATACTCTGTAGAGCTATTGTATTACCAAAACTAGAAACGTTTGCTCGCTCTCTTTCGGAGCGCAAATCTCTCCAAAAGGTATTTGTGTAATGCTGTCTAATTCGTATACTGCTGGAAAAAGCATTTACTGATGACGGATACACCCTTTCCCTGTATGTTAAAGAGTTGAACTTCTCTACGGGGCTATCTGGATTGTTTACTTGATCTCTCGCATATAGGTCCTTAATTCTATCGTAGGCTGGCACACTTGATTGATTTATTTGTTCAGCCAATAGGTTGTTTAGCTCTTCATTACTAAAGTAAGTTAGAGCGTTTCCGTAGCTTGTTTTTATCGTAGCCTTTCTTGTTATTTGCCTATTGTCAGTTGTCGTGCCCCTAATTAACAAATTTTGTGTTATGGGGTTGTACTTGTTTTCAAATGGCATTTCAGTGAAACTAGACACCATGCCCCTTAGCGGTTGTGGCGTTAACCTATCGTTCTTTAGAGGATAGTCTAAATTATCTGCTTTTCTAAAATAAGATATTATATTTGCCTCTCGCATTTTTCTTGCAACTGCATGTTGTCCCGCTCTCGTTTGTTTCCAAGTATTAAAACCATATACCCCGCCTCTATGTAAGGTGAGGGCGTTTAACATAGAAGCTGAAAGTATGCCTGATTGGATATTTTTTACTTGAAAAAATTCATTCACATAGTTAGCTGTACCAGCAAAAGCTTTCTCACTTCCGCTAGCAATATTGTTATCTAAATCAATTTGTTCAAAAACTAACGTATTTAATCCTACAAAGTCTACATGTATATTAGGCAGTGCTCCGCCTTCTGGAGCCGCGCTAACATCACTCTCAGACACAAAGCTTATAGCCTGATGGAATCCCTTATGCGAACTTGAAAGCTCGCTGTCTCCATATACGTGTCCGTAGAAGTTTCTTGGAACGAGCCCTCGTGGTAATCCACTTCTTCCCCGTCCTTCGTCAGCAGACGCCGTTATCCATGTATATTGGTAATCGCTTCTTGGGATGGGGTGCGTGATGAATGTATTGTCATACACAGCACCTGTAACATAATTGTTATCCACGTATGTTGTAGCTGCGTTAAATTGTATTCTGTTTCTTGGGTTTCTATTAACCTTGTGCCAAGATGCATCAGTTCGATAAGTCGTAGAAGGAGTGCTTGAGCCAAGTGGTCCACCAAATTGCTCAGCGTGCTGCGACAACAACGTTCTTAGACCAGCCCTTCTACCCAAATTATTTGCGCGCATTGTTTCAATTTCGCCACTACCAGAGCCACGCACCGATAGATTTCTAAATGGAAGTGCGTTGTAAACAGATTTTTCTTCTGCCGCTATATCTAAGAAGCCATCCGAATTTATCTCTGGACCTCCTGGGGCTGAAAATCTTTCAGCAAATACAAACTTGTTGCTGTTACGGTTTCTAACTGTATAGTTTGTTGAGCCTGAGAATCTATTGCTTAGTTCTCCTATGCTATCCTGCCTTCTTCCGAAGTAGTTGCCTGCAGAAGTGTATTGAGGATTGATTCCGAGCAAGCTATTGACATTTGTTGTCTCTGGGAAGTATCCGGTCGTTGTCGATGTTGCTGTGCCGCCGCCAGCAATTAATAAATCTGCTGCCGTAAGGTCTACCAACTCCATGCCATTATCTGGTAGGTTTGCCACACTCGCTGCATTATTTGAAGATATTTGATCCTTTATTAGGACTTCTGTATCAGTTGTATCATCTCCAAATCTCCACCATGATACAAGATTAGATACAGCTGAATGTTCGGAGAGGTTTTGTGGCCCAGGTAAGTCCCCCGTAGTCCCTCGTTCATATATCTCAGACACCTCCGAAGTGGATAATTTTTTATTCCAATAACTCGCCTCAGCGATCGACCCAGAGTAGAAAGAGGTGTTGTTTACTACTTGGCCGCTAGAATTGTTCCTACGACAAACTAAAGTTGAATCGGAGGAGGGAGTCTCAAAAGTTCCAAGCGGAGTGGTTGTAAATTCTCCTGATGTCTCTGAGCCATTGATATATAAGTTTGCATCTCCATCTCCATCATTGTATGTAAGTGCAACATGGTGCCACCCATCGGTGCTCCAAATAACATTGTCAGATGTCCAAACACCGTCTCTTGAAGTATATCCAGCTCTAAATACAACTTTGTTTGAAGTGTCTATGTGCAGCGACCGCTCGCCTGAAGCGCCGTCGCTACCGATTGAAATAAGGAACCTAGTGGTTGACTGAGCGGAGGCATCTGAACAAGACAGCCACATCGAGAATGCAAACGCAGTTGGGTCATTCAAGCTACTGTTGGTAACAATGCGATACCCAGGGCACCCCAGTGCTCCAATTGTTCCAGAAATACAATGAATTTGTTTTTGGTTCAGATAGCTATTCACTGTTGTTGTAGTACCAACATAATGAGGCGGCAAAGGAGTGCCCTCATTGTCAACAAAATGTCTATTATTTATAGATCTTCCAGACGTCTGAACTATTTCATAGTCTCTAGTGTAGTTACCAAGGACAACCGACGAGGTGTTGTACTGTATGTTTCTAATGTTTACTGGTCTTTTAGCACCAACGTTTCTATACCTTGTTGCCATTTTGAATTCTGTGTGTGGGTATGGTCCAACTGGATATGGATAATCAGGCCCAACAATGCCTATCATATTCGTATCTGTGCCGTATTCAATCCCAAGCAATAACTTGAATGCCTCTGGCCTAGTTTGATAACTATCAATTTGGTTTCTAGTTGTTTTACTAGAATCGAATCTGTTAATGTCGACGTGTCTTGACTGGTGGCCACCAACATGGGCATCTGCAAACGGTCCCTGCATCGGTCTTTCGTTATTAACAAACGTATCTTCATGCAAGTTCGTTAAAATTGTGCCGCTCTTGAAACCATCTTTTAGAAGTAAATTGTACCCACTTTCCACAGATCCGCTAACGAGCCTAAAAGGTGCTGCTATATGACCTTTTATAGTGGAGGTATAGGTGCTATTATTTACGTTTAAGAGGCCAGTCTCATCCTCTCTTCTTATCCTACAATTAAAAGAATAAAATTTCTTTCCATTTGGATCTGTTACATCATTTATATTTTGGAAATCAAAGAGTTCTTCATCATCAATCAGCACTATGTTTAGTGGCGTTCCAGATCCCGCTCTAGGGCCATTGGGGAGTGTGGAATTTATTATTATTTCCTTTTCTCTATTTTTCGGGAAGTTCGTTCCGCCATGGATACTTCTATGAAACTTCTTTGTTAAAACAAAGGGTCTTTTGGCATCACGCTCATACCCAGTCTTTAGTACCTCTAGTATCGATTGTCTGTCATTATCAACTCCCGTAATACCTGTAGCCAGAGGTGCCTCAAGACGCGAGGCCTTCTTCTTCCAATAGGGGGCATGCTCCGACTCTACATATGGTATAGGGGCACTATCTAATCTAAAGTTGGAGCCGTCACGAGATCTATATGGGCTTTCACTAGTACCACCGCCTGACGTGCTACCAGCGGCCAATAACCCACCTGCTCCCCCAGGCGTCTTCTTCTCTAATGTTGGGAATTTTGACCAATATTTATTTCTTTCTAATACGTGACTTTCAACCAATGTTCTAATTTCGTCTGAGGAATTCGCAGACGCTGGCACTAACTGTTGCAAGAAGTTAGACAGAGAGGAATCTATCCATTTATAAAACTCAACAAATTTATCTAAATCGGGATCATTCTCAATACTTTCAAAATAAAGGGCTCTGGCCTTTTCTAAAAGCTTGTAGTCTTGCCTATACCTATTGACAGGATCGCCAATTAAATTATTGAACTCTACCATTGTCGCAAATGTGTTGAGCATTTCATCTGAAATGACCTGATACATGCTCTTCTCGATTGAGAAATAATATCTTATTGGCCTCTGATCTCTAGTAAAGTATTCATCATCACGACTTAGAATGTTTATCATCTCAGATGAGTGTACCGACTCAGGCTGCGTTTGTCTCGCAACATAAATAAAGTCTTTATTTATTGCTTTTTTATCATTCTCCGGAAATGCATATCCCAGGCCTGTGTGTTGTGCTTTTACTATGTTGCCAAGCCATCCGTATCTCTTTTGAAGTTCAACGGAGCCAGAAGAGCTATCATCGACCGTAAACATCCCGGCCTCGTTGGACCCAGTTATGTTGTAGAAGTTCCAATTAAGTGCCAGCGTTTCTATTTGAGGTATGTAAGAGCCTGTCGCCGCCTTTTGTGTTAGGAATGCGTTTCTGTGCGGGAACTTAGTTCCATAGTTTTCTGTATCTCTAGCGTGTGCTTTAATAGTCTTGTTATCAATATAACTGCTCCAATATTTTACATTAGAGAGTTTAATATCACTTAATTGAAGCACAGATCCGCTGAAGTTTGTTCTATGTGCGCCGGCAAAAATTCTCTTATCGCTTCTTAATAACCTCTTTGCGTCTTGGCTACTAATTGCACCAGTTAAGAAGAATTCATTTTCTGTAACATCTAACGTTTGATTTATTCCATAAAATTCTAGTCTATAGCTTTCCGAGCTTGAAGATACGCCAGTTATGACATCACCTAAAGGATATTTGTCGTTTATGACCCTTACAGCAAAATTCCACTTTTTATTGTCATAGACATCTTTATAAATATCAGATGTTAAAGTCGGCAAGCCCCCGATCGACGAAGTTAAGAGAAACTTAGCATCCTCTGAATTAAAATCGTTTCCAGAGCGTACAGCTAAAAGGCGAATATCTGCATAATCTGTGTCTGGCCATGTTGTGTCAGCCGGGGTGCCGCCCCTGGCTCCGTGCATACCAAAGACAGATGAACTAACTATGGGGTTACCAATGCTTGCAGTAGATTCACAAACATCCGGAGTTACTGGGAATATCACCTCTCCCTCTAGAGTAAATCCAAGATAATCCTCAACTTGATCTCCAATTGGCTTCAGCGAGCCGCTAGCAGAACCAGAAATAAAAGAAACACTATTGGTGTTACTTGATGCTGTCATTTGATAAATTGTGGCATCGTTTCTAGTCTCATCGCTAAAGTCAACTAGATTTTTTGCCACAACAGTCGATCTAAAGTTATCTTTCAACTCATATGTTACTTCATCGCCATATGTATTAAAACGAATTAACTGTTCATCAATCCCATAACAGTGTATTAAGTTCCTAAAGGCCTTCTCGGTTCCCTTTGCTTTATTGATATGAACAAGGTTGTTATAAATATTTTGATATATTCTATTCCTTATTTCGTCAAGATCTAGATCAAAATTCCTATCTTCATCACGAGATAGTATCTGCTCCATAATGTTTGAATCGATAAACATTTCAGATGCAAACATACCAGTGCTATTAACAAGGTCTGAAGAAAACGAAGGCGAGTTATAACTTGAACTTAAATAAGTTAAATTCTTTAGTCTTGGAACTTCTCTAATTTGGTTTTGCAACTTATCAAAGTAACTTGCTACAATTTGAACTAGATTTTTTAAGTGCCCACTTGAGTCAGTCTCAATTATCCAAGCAGGCAAGGAATTGAATATAGACGAGTTATTCTGCTGGTCGTATGATTTTCCTTGGTCCTTTAGTATTCCTAGAACACGACTAACGTCTGGGTGACTTGGGTGTACTATTGGATCCCTAAATTCTGTGGGCGCAGCAAAAGACGATTCAATGGCGGAGCCTGTATTTCTACTGAACGCATTGTATCCTGTCCACGTACCATTTGATATTCTACCAGAATAATCAAGCACGGTGGTATCGATGCCGGTGTTTCCTGTTATGCCTTCATTAAATTTAAAGTAAACACCAAGATCAACGTTTGCATCGTCTGTATTTGTGCCACCACGAACTTGAGTAAACCAGTTCCTACCGATATCTTCTGAGCTTCTCTCTATTTTCCAATATCTAAACTCATCTAACGAGGCTGACATCTTTCCCCAGCCCTTAACCGGGGCATCGTTTGATCCTGGTGGGGTATAGGCAAGTGCTCCTAGGTTACCTCGAAGGGGGCCTCTAATTTCCTGCAAAGTACCCACATTAGAAAAGAATTTTGAATCATTAAGTTCGCCATTTATATAAAGTTTTCCATTGAATCCGGAATCTGACGAGGAGGCTAAAGTTATAGCATAGTGGTTCCATAAATTATTGGCCACGGATGCTGTTGTAACTGTAGATAAGCCAATTGATTGGTTTGTCATTCCGACAGTACCAGACAAGTATGTTAGTCGGAACACATTTTGACCGGCGGCACCATGGCCAGAACCGCTGATTTCCACCATAAAGCGACCATATGTTGCATCTGTATAGGTGGCTTCACCGTTCCAAACATCTAATATGACTTCTTTTTTAGTTTTACTAGGATCAAAGGCTTCTTTTCTTAGCCAAAATTCTACAGTAGATCCACTAGTTGGATTTAGGGCTAAATTAGAGCCTCTCTTTTTGGACAAATCATAAATATTGTTTTGATTGTGAGAGCCGGAAAAAGCATCATGTATAGAGTCGCTGGTTGATAAGTTTGTATTAGGGCCACCAAAAAATGATATATATTCGTATGAACCCGTCGCTGGTGCTCCATATTCACCAGACGTTGAAACGAGAGTTCCCCATTGTTTTCCTGCAAATACGGCCTGGCCGCATGTCCTTGGATACCTCTTGTTTAGAACGTATTGATCAAGAAACGATGAACTTAGAGTATATTCATTTATTTCTTTTTCGGATCCATCATATGGATACTCTAAATATACCCTCTTTACAGCATCCTCATAATACTTTTCGGCAGAGCCATAAACAGCAAAGTTTGAAGCAGAAGAATAGTCTATAGGGGGTAAAAATACGTTTACCCTTTTCCTAGTCGCCACGACATTATCTGCAGACTCCGCGTCTTTTCCTAATGAATCTAGGCTTTTTGCTGATAATGTTGCTGGCTTTGATTTAAACCGATCATTGGTGCTCATTTCTAACCTTCTTCGACCCTAAACTTAAACTCTTGTGGCTGCTCTTGCCAACTTCCAATTGAACCATTGTAGAAAGCCAACTTGATTTTGTAAGCGTATCCTGGCTCTAACATGCTCATATCCAGATCAAAGTAACTTCCTGAGATATCAAATGACATTTGCGTATGTAAGTTGCTACCAGTTCCAAACTGTATTGCCTTAAAATCATCGACTACTCTAGTAACTGCGTATGATCCACTCTCTACTATAAATGGAGGAGTAGAGGACACGGCTCTAGTATAAATAGATGGATACCAATTCTTTTGGCGAGTAAATATTCTAAAACGAGCTGTCTCAAGATTTGAATAAACAGGGCGCAAATTAGTGATATTTGAAACAAAAGCCGTGGATGGGTTTTGTGGTTGTAAAGATATTTTCTTTGGCTCTATTGTTCCAGTTTGATATTGTATTACCCCTGGTACTTCTCCGATTCCCACACCACCTTTAAACCATACATCATAAATAGTATCCATGGCTTTTGGAGATGACGCTGTTATGGCGAAAGAAGCGGTATAAATACCAGTAGAAATGTGTCCACCAGTGACTACTGTTGGTACGTCAGACTGCACATTCGCACCATCAACAACTAGTGTTACAGCTTCAGTCCCTGGACCATCGTCGTGGGTTGAGCCAGAAAATACTGAAACGTATATTGGGCCGCTTCCAATTTCAGGAATGTTTCTAAGTTGTCCCCTGAAATAATTGTACAAGTAGACTGTATTTAAGTTTTCACCGGCAGTTGCTAATGAACTGCTGTAATAAAAATTGCCCCTATCGTCCTTCTCTGCTGAATCCCAGCGTGCCTCAATTATTGGACGCTTGTAGAAAAACTCAGAACTTCTAGCAAAAAACTTCTTTGTGTAGTAAGATCTTTTTGACCCACCATCATTGGCGCGACTTACTGTTGTTTGATCAGCAGTCGCAACATATGCCTCCTGTGAGGCCGTCAAGAATATTCCAATACCGTAATTTGGTATCGTGCCCAAGACATTACCAGTGCTGTTTACCCATTGCTCAACCAAATTTGTAATGTTTATTTCTAAATCCTCTACTCCGCTATCAAATGTTTGGGTAAAGGTTCTATTGATATTATCAAAGAAGGCACCACCCACTGTGTTTGAGCCTTGTTTTCCCCATTTAATTGGGCCGTTTACGCTACTAGATCCCATCATTATCCAGTTTGCGCCCTCACCATCTCTAGTCACATCTGTATAGTTGTCAGCGTCAATCCCTTGGCCCTCTTGCCAATTAAAATCAATGACCTTGCCTGATAGTCCTATTACACTATCATTGTCATTTGCGCCAGAAACAGCAGATGCTACCAATGTAAAGTTTCTAGGCACAGTAAATGGAGTTACAGCGTTGAACATGCGCAGATAAAAACTAACACTACCTGACGCTGGTATTGTCCCATTGGTCCTGTCCGTTGCTATGTCTGTTGTTGGGAACTGCACCAATATTCTAGACAACTCAGAGGACCCGGAACTCTCCTGACCATATATTGAAAATACCTCCAAACTGTCGGCACGGCCCATATTTGACGCAGTTCCACGGGTTATTAAGTTTTCTTTAAAAGCATTTGTAATTGTTGTGTCAGCATTAGCGACATATCTTTTAATAGCCATTACTTCAAGGTCCCTATTATATCTGTATCAAGATATTTAATTTCAAGAATAACATTTCTTGGAACTTCAACAAATCTATTTTGTGCGTCTGTATATTCTGACACGTCATACGAAATATTTGAATATGCTCCACCAAATTTGTTTACCAGCCTCACGTTTCTTACACCATCTACTCCAGGTACTCTGGAAAGGATTTTTCTAACCTCATCAAGATCAAAGCTCTGCCCCACGTCAAGTTTTGTAGTGTATCTGTCTCTAAGGGCTTGGTTAGCTTTTACAATAAGATCTAATGAATTGTTTATACTAAAAGATAATAAAGTGTATTTAATTTGAACATTAACGACCTTGGCGTCTAAAATATCAATAGTATCGTTGATCATCTTGCTTTGCCCAAGCCAGGTTTTAAGGTTTTCTTTTACTTGAGAATTGCACGTAGTTAGATTTCCACTCTTATCAGCCCCTATTATATACAGATTTAGATTTCTTCTAAATGAATCATTGTCTCTATAAATTGCACATCTTTTTATGGATCCAAATTGCCCAGGCATCGTATAAATAAAGGCTTTATAGTCTTGCTCTGTGACTATTCTGTCTTGAGCAGAAAAATTATCCATTATTTCCTGCCTCACCTCATCCAAAGAGGGATTGGAAGTTTGTCCGTTAATTGGTTGTATATTTGTTACAGCTAGAGAATTCAAAACTGCTCTTCTAGAAGCATTGTTCAGTCTTTCCGGACTTTGAAACTGAAGTCTAGAGTCGACCACTTTGTTAATGGCTCCCGCTGACGCATTTGCATTTGCTAGCGTATTACGCCTATAGTTAATTCTCAAAGTAGTATTTGATGGCGAGATTCCAAACTTATCAGAATCAAGAAGTTTAGAAGGATCAAAAGAGGTATCACTAATATAATTTCTACCAAGTTTTTGTATTACCACATTAGTTGGCTCTGCAACCGATGCCTTACTAAGCTCAGTTTCCGATCCATAACCAAATTGTAAGGCAGTCCTTCTTGACGTCTTCTTAGTCACAAATCTCCTTGGAACTATAAAAGGCTTAATCATGGCCGCAGGTGATGAATCGTCTGCTCTGCTCCTATTGGCAACTCCTCTGTGAATAACATTTTGAGATAAAAACGGCACTTCGTAGTATGTGTTTCCTTCGTCATCTGTAACAGATAATATTTCAACCACATCAAGTGTCTTTAGGTCTAATTTCTTAAACCTTTCAAAAGATCCAACGCTTATTGTTTCAGTGCCCAATTCTCCAGAAACAACCCGACCATACGCTTGGATACCATAAGTTAAAGGTTCTCCGGTATCTGAGTTTTGTTCTAAGATTACAACATCATTTTCTGGGTTATTAAAATCTATGTCCTCTAGTAGTATGAATGTTGCACCGCTATCAGAGGAAACAGTTGCACCGCTTTTTAATATAGGTATGTATGTTGTGTCAGGGCCCAAGGTCGCCCCGTTGGCTGGTACAGAAACATAAAAAGCACAAACTCCAAATGCAGAGCTAGGCCCTTTAAATTTGTAGCCCATCTGCTCACCAAGGCTTACTACATTATTGTACTCAATAGCTGAGTTAAGGAAGCTTTCATTTACTTGATAATCTAGATAAAAGGATAAAATGTCTCCAACATATGCAACCGTATCTATCATCAGAGAGCCAAAAGATGCTTCACTAAAATCCTTAAAGGTATCAGAGTAATATCTTTTAGCGTAATCGACCAATTCTTTTCTGATTGATTCGAAATCTCTGCTTGTGTATTTAATTGGCACCTTATTCTTTGACATTAAAAGCCCTCATTCATTAATATAAGTAGTTGTTTTTTTACGTTATTGGTAATGAAACGACTCCCGAAGTTTTTAAAATTTTGTTATAGTAAACAATACTGATTTGTAATGTGTTCTCATCCATACCAGAATTGCTCAAGGAGGAGGAAAACCTAACGTCTTGAATAGACAAATAAGGAAGATACTTCTGTTGTTGCTGTAACAGCTTGCTTTTAAATTCTTGAAATGTATCCTCTGTCATCTGTTCGAACAAAAATCTTCTAGCACCAACACCAAAATCTGGATCCATCATTCTTTCTCCAGGAGTTGTCAAGACAAGCATCTTGAGATTCTGAGTAGCTATCTCATCATAGGTCTGGAGAAGGGTGAAGCCATTTTCCTTGTCTCTTATTAGCGGTAATTTTACTGCAATTCCTGGCATTTTGTGTCCCTCCTATTTAAATAGTGACTGTCATAGTTTTCTCTATTTAGGGATTGGCCCTTCTATGGGAGATGTCCTGCGCTCAGTCGTTTCAGAATCATCAGGCGCCTCTTCTACTTCTTCTGGAGATTCAGAATACAACGAAGCAGCCGCGCCAGAGAAGCAAGTAGGATCTTCAAGTATAACCCTCGCCCTAGTTTCAGGTGTTAGTCTATCAGACCAGGAGTCAGCGTTTGTGCTGTCAGAGAGATTTCTTACTTGTTCATCTTGCTCCGATCCGTCAAGAGGATCATATGAAAAATCATTTGCTCTATATAATAAATTAAATACCTTCTTTAATCTTCTCTTTAAAACAGGAAAAACTTTTCTATTCCAACTCAAGTATGTCGCCGGGAGACGAGCTATGGGGACCTCCTCCGGTATGGGCATTTGGATATTGGGGAAAATCCAACCATCTTCCCGACCAACCGAATCCAAAAAGGACTCTATATTAAACATAGTATTTAGAGATTGAATACTTGTAAGGGGAACCGCATAACTAAAAATTGTTTTAAACTCTTGAGAGTTAATCATCAATTGAGTTAATAGTGGCCAGTTATATTGATTTGAATTATATGTGTTTTGTGCCATTAAAATACCAGGGTTTGTGCTTCGATAAAATATCGACATAAAATTATCATATTCAACTTCAAAATCCGTAGACGAAACAACTGGGATTGAATATCTAAACCCTGGGGTGTCTGCTGCAGTGTCCTCGTGCCTGTAATATCTGTTAACAGGATCGTCCCTGTTTAAAAGGGTGATCAGGGCAGGCGCCCTAGAGCCAAGATCGTCTACCAACTCATCACCAAGCACATACACTAGTCTTAAACCATATTTAAATGATCTAAAGTGGTCTCGTATGGATTCACTTCCCATTCCAAAACCATCGTCAACAATTCCAGAAAGCTCCATTCGATCCCTAATTTCTCTAAGCCCATATACTTGATCAGATTCTATATTTGCTCGAAGTGATGGATACCTCGCCGAAGCTTCATTAAGAACTGGGCGGACATAAGACTGCAAGATAAATTGCCCATTACCAGAGAAATTTAAATCACCCCTTTCGCCATTTAGGATATCGCCGTCCTCTCGTGGGATGTCGAAAATGTTTCTATTTGCAATGTAATAACCATTTCTTAGAAAGTCGTCCGCAATATTTTGAACCCAGCCTCCTTGTGGTTGCGGCAAGGTTTGCTCTATATCTTGAGATATTCTATTGAGTTCTTCTTTGATCAACTCTTTTAATATAATAGTAGCTTGGTTTTCCGTTGCTTGTATGGCTAGAATATTTTTCTCTCTTCTAAGTCTTTTTAGGGTCATAAAGGGGCGAGTTCTTCGTATTCTTCTCAGCTCTTCCCTTTGAGGATACGAGTAATCTCTTGAAAAATTGCTTATCGCTCTGAGTGCTATGTCTCCAGATTGGGTTATAGATAAAGTGCCGGATCTTGCCCTGCTTAAATATGTTTGAACACACTGTTCTAGAAACTCGTACCAATATCCATAAAAGCCTCTACCTGCAGTGTCTGGTGAACTAGCATCAAGGTCTTCAGGGGATATGCCCAAAGAGTTAGCCAGCTCTGTTACAAGCGTCTCTATGCCTGCGTCCGATCCTGGTGGGAAGGGAGGACCAGCAGGGTTTGGGTTCTGAGTCCTTAATCCTGTTTTAATTTTTTTGGCCACATAGTCTGCGAAGAGATCGGAGTACACTGACGGGAAGTTTGTTTTATACTTACTAAAACTCGCGTAGCCATTAAGAATATGCTCAATTAAATATATTCTTATTGTTGTAGTTATCACGCCCTCTATACAGGCTGAGGTAGTCCTCCCAGCTATATGAGAATAGGGGGGTTCTCGGACTGTTTTTGGGTTTTGATAAAGTCGTTCGTCCTCATCGGATGATTCAAACGCCCGCAAAACCCCCTCTTTTATTGAGGGAATATCTAAAAGGTTCTTTTTATCAGGACAACAATAGGATTCTTGTTTTTTAGGCAACAAGATATCTTTTAACTCAAGCCAGCCGCCCTTTCTTGGAGGTATGACAACAATATTACCATCATCTAGATAAAATACCTCATATCCCTGATCTAATAGCTCTGGATTGATCGTGGGGGTTATATCATTGTCACTTATTGAGTCTAAATTATATGTTCCATAATCAAATGCATTCTCATTAAACGCAACAGATTTAGACAAAGACTTAAAAGTCTCTTTTCTTATACTTTTCAAAACAATTGCAGCCCCATTTGATAAATCTTCTAGAGATGCCTCCGGAAAGCTCCACAAAGAGGGATTAAAGAGGTCCACCACATTGGTAACAAATAAATTATATAGTAGTGCTGAAGAACCGAGTGCCAGAGGGGTTCTTTGTAGAGATCCAAAGAAGCTGTCATAAATATCATTTGGAGATGTCCCAAACTCTACATTAGACAAATAACTCTGCACTTGTCCATATGCAGTGTCCATCTCTGAGGATTCTAGTCTAATAGTGGATCCTTCGCTCGTTATCGATTCTCCAAATATTCCAAACCTTTGCAATGCACCTTGGTTTGTAGAAAAATTATATGTGATATTGAATAAGGGTATGCCTAAAGTGCCTTCGTATGAAAGCGAGACAGTTTCATCAAATATTTCACCACCAGATTCATCAGACACAAATTCACCAGTGCTAAGAAGGTTTTTTAAATATTGCGCAACTGTGTCTGGTTTTAGCTGTGGAGACAATCCTACTGGCCTGTCTCCAAAGTATGATATTCTTAGATCCTCCACTAACTGCTCTGCAGCAACAGCTCCTATTCCAGGTAGTAAAGTTACAAGAGGGCCAGCTAAGATAGCCACTGACGCTCCAAACTGTGTGTGCTGTCCTACAATTGGAGTGGAATTCCTATTCGACAAAACAAGATTCATATACCCACCATTGCCATTTGGTGCAACTGGGGCCATTAGCCCATTAGCGTAAGCAGTGTAGAACGGATCAAACATGCTATCCACTATTTCCTTAACCAGGACAACGTTTGTCGGATCGTCTTTTGGAACAATATTTGACATCGCAGTTTGGATGGTGTCTGTCATGGACTCACTAAATCCGCCAGTCATTGCTGATGCCAGGTCCGAAACAGTCTCTTCTATCCTTTTTTGAAATGCCTGTACTTGTCTTTGTATTTGCTCGTCTGATATTCTATCCCCGCACTCGTTTCTTAGCGCCTGCTCAAGTCCAGTTAGATTTGGCTCAATGTTGCAAGTGGTAATTATATTTTCACGATCCCCCCCAAAAGCCTCTAGGCTATTCCTTGTATCATCTAAAAACTTTTGTGGAAATGCAGTTGACAGGTTTTGAAAGAAACTGAGAACAGACGCTTCATCAAATAAGAAATCAGAGAACTCTGGGCACTCATTTCTTGATACGCTAAGAACAATCTGTATAACATTTTCGCTTGGTGTTCCCTGCATTAGATCAAGCAATTGATCCATTCGCAACCTGCGAGCAAGACTGTCAACTAATGAGCAAGGGCCGCTCCCTGGTGCCAATGAACCGGGAGATGTTCCAGCCATGGAAGCCATAAGTCTAGAAACTTGATCATCTAGCCCTGACGTTCCATTGGGAGGACCACAAAATGCATCAGCAAACAAGTTGGCGATGTTACCTGGCGGAACGTACACCTGGGTGGCAGCGTTTCCTGCTATGGATCCTTCTATGGCTGCAGACAAATTGCCCCTTGTAGCTTCACAGAGTGCTCCTTGCAGGACTTGTGTGGCTTTTCTAATCAGCTGTACCAGCGTATTAATTAATATTTTTATTAGTAAGTTCTTTAACGTCTTTATTAGGGCGTTTACAAAGGCAGCCTTTATTGTCTCTGAGTTTAGTGCTGTATTTAATGTTGCTTCAATATCAGGAAGCGTTAGCGCCTTTATTCCACCTATGATCTCGCATATATCGCCCTTTAGTCCATTTTGCAAATTTGATTGTATGGAACTAAGATTAATTGGCTGACTACCTTCTTGGCCAGATGTAAATTTCACGTCCACAGCGCATTTGGTGACGTCGGAAGCCGTTTTAATAATGGCAGCCAAGACGGGAATGTCTTGAACTTGTTGTAAAAGCTGATCAATACCAAGTGTATCAGTCATGACCTCAACAAATGTATCAAAACCAAACATTATCGTATCTGCAACTAGACCGCCCGCTAATTGCCCAAAGGCACTACTATTAATACTTGGCGAATTAGCCTGCAGTCTCTGGGCGTCAGTTAAAACATCGAATCTTGGTGGTGCCACTATCTCGCTTGGAACTTGTATTGTATCGGCATCGGTATCCACCCTGGCTTGTACGTATCCAGCCCAAAAGGACCCTTCGTCATAACCTCCCTGGGAAAGGTAGGTAAAAGACGAAACATCAAAATCTATATTTGCTTGGTATCCGGCTCTATAAGAGTTTTGATACCGACTTTCTGTTTGTGCCAAGGATGGTGCTGTAAAAAGCGATCCATCATAAAGAACACGTCCTTGTTTCCTATCTCTCTCAAGTTGCCTATTTTGCTCCTCTAGATCCCAAGGGAAGCCAGATGGGCCGTTATACCCAACTTGATTGGCAAATTCTCTAAATCTCTGGGCATATTGTTCTTGTATTTGGGTTTGAAAATTCCCAGGCAATCCATTAAAAACATCTCTTAAGGCGCGAGCGTCTGTCTTTTTTAATGATGCTTTTATCGCTATCATCAGCACCATTTCTGGTGAAATGCCACAAACATCATTTTTCGCAATGGTTTCCATTGTTTTTGATGCTAACGTAAACAAACCACATGCGGTTAGTTTGTCAAACAAGTTTGACCAGGCTGCGGAGATAGTGTCTCTACTTTGATCAATAGAATTTATAGTAGAACTTATATTTGATATCAGCGGATCTTGCAGAGCGATGTTTTTCATATTTTGCTCGCTCAAAATGTTTCTTAAATCTTCAACTGAAGATTCCATTTCCGCGTCTCTACGAGCAGCTTGCTCTTCAGTCATACATAAATTATCAGCAAACCTACCAGCAAATTCCTTAGCAGCGTCAACAAGGCCGTCCACAACAGAGTTTGCAACATCCTCAAGAGCACCACCAGAGCAGTTAGCGGGCAATAAAGTAGCGTCACCAATGCTTGCTTGGTTTGCAACCCTAATTGATGGATAATGATATTGTTGTAGGAAAGTAGTTACATTTAATTCCTGGCTATTGTTATATTGAGTGATTATGCTATCCAAATTGAAAAGATAAGATAACATTGTGGGATTTCTAAAAAAGCTATTAGATGGCAAATTTCCCAAGTTTAGCGGTTGATAGTCCCCACCAGACTCGCGGGCAAGAATTGCAGATAAACCATAATCAGAATCATAATAAAACTGCAAACTATCAGCTATGACACCCTCTGACGGAATCTCGAACTGTGATCCTGGTGATTGTTTGTCTCCGACTAGAGGTAGGATGTAGTTATTTGAATCTAGAAATTTTAGCATATCCACCCTAAACGAGATGATGCTTTGTGATTCTTGAAGAATGTTGGCTTCTCGTGCCGTTCCGTCAAGTAGTATTTTTTCTCTATCCAGAGACCACATGTTGACCTGCTGAGGAGATAGATTCTGAAGAATTAGCTTTAAGGTATCTAGGTTTGCTAAAATATTCGAAGTTGATACTTCAACGCTAGTCCCGACTTGAGAAGAGGTGCCTGCTGGAGCAACCCTGTCTTGAAGTCTCAAAGCTTTAACAAGTCCAAACGGCCACTTATACAATAATTTCACATCAACATTTGGAGCTTTGTCAAATTCATAGTAATCTTCATTTTCAACAAATTCTCTTAAAATTTGTCTTTGCATAACAGATGCTTGCTTATTTAAGAAATCCAGCATTTTTTGGACGGCATCGCCAGTGTATTCACGGACTCTTTCAGGCAATTCATCTGCCCCCACACACTCATAAGTTGTTTGTATTGGTATATAATATTCACAAATTCTAGAATTTAAGAACGGCTCCATTTGGTCCGTCCACTCTGGTATTTGAGCGTTAATATTTAATGTACAAATATCTTCTCTTGCAGGCGGGTCATTGTCTATATCTGGGCACGGGCCTGGTGTTTCTGCAGCAGGGGCTCCGCTTCCTGGGCCGAAAACAGCGTCAGGTCGAGGGCGAATGGGACATTGTATATTTCTGGTGCCTGGCCTGGTGTCGGTAGTTGACCCCCCGCTGGTGCTAATAGTTGTCTCTTCTTCCTGCGGGAACGCATTTTCTTTCCAAAGTTCAAACTGCCTTGGGTCAGGACCCAAAAGACCTTGCCCATCTTCTATATCCGGCAGATTTGCAATTGAAACAAACGCTTCCCCCGTAACGGGAGACACGTCAGAATACCCAAGTGCTATAAATCTTGCACCAAAATAAGCATCAGTAAACTTTACTGGCATTCGGACGGGGTAGGCAAATATTTCTATCTGTCGTTGTTCTCTAGAGAGACACCCATGTCCATCATCAAACATCAACAATGTTTGTACTATTCTTTTTGCGTTGTTTCTTTTTTCTGAAGCGTTTGTGCCTATGTCAAATAGGCTTATTTCAGCGGTGCTGTCTGGGGCAAGACCAAGAAATCTCATGGTATCAGAACCGCGTTCAGTCCCAAGAGTCTCATCGTACTTGTTTAGTGGGCCATATACATTATTCAAATACAGTAGTGCCTGCCTTAAACGAGGCTCGATTTCAGAGGTCAACCAAAGTCGCGCCTCCGACATGTCCCATCCATCCCAGAATGTATTAACCCAATCCGCACTTATGTCAAAAGACTCTGAAGATACTTCTTCTAGACTTCTAAAGTTTATCCCACCATCGCCAAATACAAGAACCTCTCCATTTTCATATCCTCTAGATAAGTCTGTTTCGGTCCCAGCGTTTCTTCTATATGTCCTTCTAATATACGTGCTAGCGAACAGGGGTTCCAGTACAGACCTTCGAAATCTATCTCTATTCTCTGAACCAATTGTTCCTACTGGAATTGCCACAATGCTTCTCCTGAATTCTAATTTGTCTTGTTAAATCTACTACCAAACCACTTTTTTCCCGCAGGAGAAAGACGATTGGTCACAAAATTATTACCTAGTTTTATGCCAAGCTTATATAGTTTTGAATTGACTTCATCTATTTTTTGAGCTTCATAGGAAGAGTTCTGTAGGGCTAGTTCTGGGGAAGGAGCAGCTATCATTGTCGGACCTGACACAGTGTGCGTGTGGGCACTAATTGCATTGTTTATTTTTGTTTGTTTTGAAGAAAGAGAATCAACAATGCCCCTTAAATCCATAATTTCGTCAACTAGAACTTGGAGTGTTTCTGATAAGGCATATGCTTTCACCAAAGGTTCTAGGGGGTTAGCCTCAACGTCGTTTGCGCCTATTAGCTCAATACCCTCCTTGCTGTCAATAGTTTTTCCCTCGGAGTCTAGCTCTGGCCCGCCGGCCTTATTTTTGCCAGTTCCAGAAACTATTTTTACACCTCTACGGCCAATGATTCTAACACCGTCTGCCTTAATACCAATTCCAGAAACGCCCTCTAGTTGGGTATTTCCAACCAACTTAAAATAATCATCTATATCTGATTTTTGACTTATGTATATTCTGGCTGAGTCGGTAAAAAAACTAGGGTCTACTCTGATATCGCTTTTTGGACCGTCCTTAAGGTTTCCCATGCGTCCAACAACTATATCAATTGCTCCCGCCTGGGTATTTGCTTTTCCGCCATATCCAGACATAGAATCAGCATTTCGATCTCTGCCCAAAACAATCCAAGCATTATTCCTACCAGAAATAATCGTCTCAGAACCTCCAAAAATACCAGTCTTATAGCCAGGAACAGCCTCTTTTAATGGGCCGTTTCCCACACCAGATGTGCGAACATCCTCTGACAGCTCTTTTCTGTTTTCCTTTTCCTTATCTGATAGGCCTTGAAAATCTCTAGCTTTGCGACTCATAAACTATTCCCCAGACCCTTCTTCAATGCCAAGTTCGGAAAGGACTCTTTTCATTTTTTCCCTAGTGTCTCTCAAAATTGAAATAACCTCGTTTACGCTAGTGCTTTCGCTGGCCCTGTTTCCTGCTTCATCTCCACAGTATGCACTTTGGCCTCTTCCGCAACCAGTTGCCTCATAAGTGTATTGTAGCGGTATAGATGCCCAAATTAGAGCTAAGTCTTGGCCAGCATGTTCTGCTCCGTCATATTTGCTAATTAAATAGTTTCCTAGATTTTTCTTATTAGATAATAGCAAATAAGCACAAAACCTCTTTTGAGTGTTTTCATTGAATAGAGGCCCGCCGGGGGCTCTAGACTTGTCTATTATTTCTTGCAATGTTGCCGGGATGAATTGAAACCTACCAATGGCCAAAAACCCTGGGCCTCCACGAGGAGCACCATTAGAAACAACTTGTCTCATGTCTACTAGATTGGCATTTTGTCCAGCGGAAAGGCCCCTAGCTCCTCTCTGATATGACCTGGCCTCAAGGATTGTCATTTGTGTTAAGTCTTTGGGACTTCTTGTTATATACCTTTGAGCGCCACCAGGGGAGTCTCCGCCAAACCCCCGATTAACGGCATTATATCTATCTGTGCCTCCTTCTTTTTGTCCTATATATTCAAACATCTGATCCAAGGCACCAGAATCAACAACTATTCCAAGCTTTTCCCAATTAAATCTAGTTGCTGGCTCGCTAGATGGTTGTCCATATCTTTCTGGAGGCTGGGCAGATAAAACATCTGACATTGTAAGATTCTCTGTGTCTGATGCAAAAACCCTTTGGTACTGCCCCGCATCGGCGTCCCCGTTTTCTCCGCTGATGACTTTTGCTTTTTGGTATATTTTTACTATTCTTCCCTCGGATTGCACCCCATCTCCTGGGCCTTTGTTGAACTCTACTAGCACCACATCACCAACCTCTATATTTGATAAATCCCCTTCTCTTTTGGCTAAGAAAGTTGGGTGCATCTCTATTATACCTTTGTCCTTATCTGCGTCCTCTGGCCTAGGTGGAACCATTTTTGGTTTTGGGATCATGGCATGAAGAGTTGGTATTCTAGCTTGTACCTCGATATAATCCTGTACGTTTTCTCCTGTAGCGTTGGCACTAGTCCTAAGAGATCTAACAGATTTGTCACCGTTTACTCTAAGAACAATTGCCTTGAATGATTTCGTATCTTTAAAGTAATTCTTCTTAAAAGCTTCTAAGGCTGCCTCTTTGGCTATCTTGCCATCTAAATCTTTTGATGAGTCTGATACATTGTCTGTGGCTGTTAGGTATGGATTTCTTCTTTTTGGATCCAGCTCAGAATCCATACTGAGTATTTTTGGATCGTCTGCCATTATTGCGAGTCCTTAATAAGATCAAAAAGATCATCTTTATCCTTATCAGATAATCCAAGGTGCCCGACAGCACTTTCACGTTTATGTATAATCGTGCTAACTTTTACTAGTTGTTCGTTTGATCTTTGAAGAGTTTCAACATATTTTGCTGCAGTCTGTCCGACTTCCTTATGGCTTTCCTCATCCTTTGACATATATTGCATAACATCGTCTAGAAGCTCCTTGGTCACTTCTCTATCTTTTCTAATATTGTCTATGGCTTCTGCAAGATAGGCATTTAGGTCTTTCATCAAATATCTCCGCGATTCCATTTACCTTTGAAAACACGGTATCTAATACGCATTTTGTTTAGATTGTTTACAACTTGCTTTGTATTAAGTCCAGTAATTTCCCTAAGATATAGATAAATAGCTTTTTTATTAAAAATTTCAATCTCATCTGGGCTGGATAAAATAATCTTTACTGCTTCCAGGACCTTCTTTTCATTTTCTTTTAATGTCCCTGTGTCCCAAGTGTCTATCTCTTGCCACAAAAAATTCCAAAATTCTTTTTCCTCCCTATCGTGATGATAGGGGTTGTATGAGGATAGGTATCTTTGTTCCACCTCTCCTGTTATATCTTCAAGGTCCGTTTCTCTTCTTGACCTAGCCGTGGTCTTCTTTACCTTATGTATAAACCAATTTTTTGTTATTACAGAAAAATAGGAAAAAGCTTTTGATCCCTTCGCTGGGTCATATTTATCCAATATTGTTGTTAACCATACTTTGCATTCTTCTCTTAGAGACTCAATATTTGGTAAAGACGTAAACTTATAAGTGAATACAACTTTATCAACCATCTCGCTAAAAGCAGGTTCTATGTAATTTATGTATAACTCTGTTCTTATTCGAATATCTCTAGTATTAGCATACTCAACTATCGCATTCTCATGCTCTTTGGTAAAATAGTATTGCTTACTCTTTTTGGGCTTTCTTCCTTTACGTGCGGCCATGTTTTTCTATTCCTCGAAACCCGGTTCTTCTTCTATCTCCTCGTCATCCAACATGAATTCATCATTGAATTGCTTTATGGATTCAACAATACTTCTTGAGTGATCGATCAAACCACCCAAGGTATCGTCTCCATAGAACATTTCTAATTTATGCACACTGCCAAGATGACTATCAAAACTATTTAGTTTATTTTCTAGTTCGACAACATTTTGTGTGAAAAATATGAATTGTTTTGTCAACCTACGACAGTACCATACCAATAAAATATTGATGCACATAGAAATGAATAAAACTATAGATAATGTAATCATTTTACTTTATAATTCTTTGTTTCAAGACTCTTCTTTTGGACTCTTAAGTCTTCAGATGCGTTCTTTATATATTCATTTACAATTGAACCAACCTTAGTTTTTGATGAATCTCTTTTTATTGTCATAGGCGACTGCTTGGGGATAATTTTTTTTATCTTTAGCGAATTGCATTTTGTGCAATTACTTAGCGTTTCCGACATTGAATGAAATTCATCAAATACTTCATTACATACCATGCATTCGTAGGTATATGTTGGCATTTAATCGCTGGTAGTTTCATCTATGAGGGTGGTTTGTTCCTCATCGGCATCATCATAAAGAACCATACCGTCTGATTCAAACTTCACCAACGGTGGATTGCTAACAACCAGACCTTGTTCCGTAAGAACAAAATCCATACCCTTTAAAGTTGGAACAATATCGGACTGTTCCATTAATGATTTCTGCAAGGCCATCATGACAGCCCCCAGTGCTTGATCGGATAAATTAAAAGTTTTCATCTTTTATTCTCCGATACCATTTCTACCAACCTCTTCATATCCTGTTGGATTCTGTCTTGAGTAGTAGACAACTTTCTCTCAAGAGTTACAATTCTATCAGTTAGGGTGCTAATCCTCTGCTTCATAGTTGTCATGTTGTTGTCCATTGTAGTATCCTTTTTTGTTGATCTTGGCATTTTGTTATTCCTTTCTATTGTCCCTCTTTGGAGACCGCGCCCTCTATATTTTTCCAGTCGTATTCATTTCTGACCTCTAGGTTTTTTTCCCAAGTTGCAGTCATGACTTTTGGCTCAACGCCTATTTTATTAAATAATCCTATAAATGCATTTAAGTCTTTGGGGAAACATTTTCCACCAAATCCCATATGTCCATCATGCCCAGGTACATCTAGGTGAGAATTACCAATCCTACCATCGGACACAAGGCCATTAAGAGCCTCACCCCAGTTTACATCAAGGACTTCTGCAGCTTGTTTCATTTCGTTCATAAATGAGACTTTAGTTGAAAAGAAACAATTTGCCATGTATTTAATAAATTGTGCTGTTGTGACATCTGTTTTAATTATCTTAACATGTGGAAATCTGTTCCTTAAAAATGGCTCAACTTTGTTTATTAGGCCTGTTTCTCCACCTAGAATAATTCTAGATGCGTTTATAAAATCCAATCTTGCACTACGCTCAGTCAAAAACTCTGGACTATGGACTATGTTTAGTCCTGGGTATGCTTGTATGAGAGACTCCATAGTGCCAGGGACAATGGTCGACTTGACTATAAAAATGTTATCGTCCCTTTTATTTAATTCAGATATTTTTTCGAATACTGAATAGAGAATTGTTGTATCTATCGAACCTCCCAAAACATTCTTCATGGGAGTGGGAACAGATACAAAAATAAATTCAGATGTATTCACCACTTCAGACATTGTGTGGGTAGTTCTATTAGGATTTGAATCATAAATTTTTACATTTGCATGCAATCCAAAACCGTGGGCCACAGCTGACCCAACAAAGCCATTTCCTATGATTCCAACATTATGCTTTATATTTTCCATGTCTCGTACTCCGGTTCTTTAGTTTTGTTAGTGTTGTGCATTCTATACCTGTAGAAAGGAATTCTTAGATGATGTATTTTGTAATACTCTCCTAATCTCTTTCTCAGCTCTTCTTCCTCTCGATGTCTCATATTTGGATTATAACCACCAAACTCTAATAGGAGGTCTCTTCTGTACATAATACCACAAGAGATGTTATCTTTTTCAGCATACTTTCTTTCAATCATGTTTTCATAATCATCTACTAAAGTATAGTCACAAGAAACACAAAAAGCATCGTGATTAGTTTCCAAATAAGTTTTCATAAAATAGGCCATATCGGCGCTTACAAAATCATCTGCATCAACACGTATCACAAACTGGCCTCTGGAAAGCCTTAGACCCTCGTTGGCTGACGCCGCAACTCCCATATTGTGTTCGTTTTTAACGAGTCTTACATGGTTTTCAAAAGGTTTTAAT
>MDTB01203825.1_pt1 | contig 37944 bp, 37 predicted proteins | sample 811161 | NCBI WGS metagenome assembly MDTB01 (sample SAMN05326650, study PRJNA326480) | marine metagenome | isolation source: seawater | place: Mediterranean Sea | collected 2009 | reverse complement strand
GCTTGTCCAGACCACACTGAGAAAAGGACTTTATTTGATTTACTAGATGTAGAAAAAAAACTTGATGTACATCTAACGGAATCTTTTGCTATGACACCAATGAGCTCTGTGTCAGGACTTTATTTTGGAAACTCTGAAGCTAATTACTTTGGAATAGGAAAAATTAACAAAGATCAGGTAGAAGACTATTCCAAAAGAAAAAATGTTACAGTTGAATTTGTGGAAAAGTGGTTAGGTCCAAACTTAAGTTATTCACCAAAAAAAGATTAAAGTATAGAAAGAAAATCATGAATTTATGAATAAGATTGAAAAACTAGTTTTACCGAATTCTAACTTTATTGACTCTCTTAACAAAGAACAAAAGGAAGCAGTATTATTTAATGATGGTCCATTACTAGTATTATCAGGAGCGGGAACGGGTAAAACTAAGGTATTGACCTCTCGATTAGCTAACCTTATTTTTTCAAGAAAAGCTAAAACATCAGAAATTTTTGCAGTTACTTTCACAAATAAAGCTGCTTTTGAAATGAAGAGAAGAGTTGAAAAACTAATAGGTTTTCCTGTAGAGGGAATGTTTATAGGTACCTTTCATTCAATTGGAGCAAGAATCTTAAGGAAACATGCAGATCTGATTGCACTTAAGAATGATTTTACAATCTTGGATACTGACGATCAAATTAGATTAGTGAAACAAATAATTACTGCATTAAATCTTGACCTAAAAAGGTTTGTACCCAAAAACTACAGTTACTTTATTGATTCTCTTAAAAATCACGGCTTTGAATATAATCAAATATCAAACCATGAGTTTGAGGAATTTTCTGATGGAAATCTCAGTAAAATTTATAAACTATATCAAGAGAGGTTAATTGCCTTCAATGCAGTAGATTTTGGAGACCTAATTTTGCATCCTGTGAACCTTTTAAAAAATAATAGTGAAGTATTAGAGTTTTATCAAAACAAATTTAAATATATATTAGTTGATGAATATCAAGATACTAACACTTCACAATATTTTTTACTGAGGTTACTAGCAGAGAGACATCAAAATATTTGTTGTGTTGGAGATGAGGATCAATCAATTTATGGTTGGAGAGGCGCTCAACTAAAAAATATTTTGAATTTTGAAGCTGACTTTAAAAATGCGAAAATTATCAGACTTGAACAAAATTATAGATCTAAGGGAAATATTTTGTCAGCTGCTTCGTGTATAATTTCTGAGAATACTGAGAGAATAGGAAAGAAATTATGGACAGTTGATGGCGAAGGAGAAAAAGTTAAAATACTTAACGTAGAAGACGATGAGATGGAAGCAATAGAAATCACGGAGAAGATTAATGAATTAATAAAATCTAAGGTTAATTTAGATGAAATCGCAATTCTTACACGCGCAAGTTTTCAGTTTAAAGAAATAGAGGACAGATTTATAAAAGATAGCATAAAGTATAAAGTTATAGGCGGGCCTAAATTTTATGAAAGAAAAGAAATTAAAGATGCTATTTCTTATGTTAGGGTAATGGTAAATATAGAAGACAATTTGGCTACAGAGAGGATTATCAATATTCCCAAAAGAGGAATTGGTATAGGACTTTTATCAAAATTAAATGAGTTTTCTAAAGAAAAAAAATTATCACTATATTCCTCAGCTCTGGAATATCTCGATTGTAATTTATTTCCAAAAAAAGTCGCTCATAATATAAAACATTTCTTTAAGGTTTTTGAAAAACATAGAGAGGATTTAAAGACATTGAGACATAGTGAAGTTATTGGTTCATTGATTGACGACTTGGGTTATACAGATATGTTAAAAAATGATAAAACCCCTGAATCTGAAGGAAGACTAGAAAATTTAAAAAAACTAATAACTGATATTGATAAAAGAAATTCAATTTATGAGTTCTTGGAGGAAGTGAGCCTTGTGATTGATAATTCTGAAGAAATAAATAATTTACCGAAAGTATCTATAATGACACTTCACAGTGCCAAAGGCTTAGAATTTAAGCACGTTTTTCTGCCTGGATGGGAAGAGGGAATATTTCCAAATCAAAGGAGCATCGATGAGCAGGGAAATCGTGGTCTTGAAGAAGAGAGAAGGTTAGCTTATGTAGGTATCACTAGAGCAAGAGAGTCTCTTTATATAATTTATGCAAATTCCAGAAAACAATACAATCAATCTTTTTACAGAACTATTCCCTCAAGGTTTTTAAATGAGTTGCCAAAAAAAAATTGCGATATTATAGTTTTAAAAAGTAAAAAAAATGATTTTAACAATCAACCTAAATCTAGGAAGATACTCTATTATGATAATCCTGAATTTATTGTTGGTGACATAGTATTACATTCAGAGTTTGGTAGAGGAACAGTTTTGGGTGTTAGTGGGGAAAAATTGCAAGTAAGATTTAGTAATAAAGATGATATTGTCAAGGTATATAGCAATTTTGTTCAGAAAATTCAGTAAAAAATAATTTGTTAAAGCTATCTTTCAGGGTTTACGAATCAGATTTAAAAAATATTTTATATTATCTTGATAATGTAAATCAGCTTTCTTGGTTTAAAGAAAACGGCTTATGGTTAATTGAAATTTACACAGATACTAAGAATGAAATTAGATTTATTTCAAATAATATAAAAAAAAAATATAAAGTTAAGTCTATTAAATATGAAACTATTATTGAAAAGAATTGGATATCAGATGAACAAATAAATAAAACTGAAATTAAAACGAATCTTTTTTGTATCTCTCAAAAAACAAATAATTTTTGTAATAAAAAATTTTCTTTAACAATACCAGCAAGTACAGCATTTGGAACAGGTAGTCATGCGTCTACATTCTTAGTAATTGACGCAATAGAGTTCCTAAACAAGTTCAAGAGAGTTAATTCAGTATTAGATTTCGGCACGGGTTCTGGAATATTATCATTTGTATTAGTTAAACTTTTCAGAGTAAAAATATTTTCGTCAGATTCCGATACACTTTCAAAAAAAAATTATTTTAGAAATAAGAAAAAAAATCAGTTAAGTAATTTATTTTTTATAAATACATATAATTTTTCCCATTATGAATTTAGATCTAAAAGCTTTGACTTGATCGTAGCAAATCTTTTGTTAAATCCATTAATAAAGGTTCTTCCCTCATTAAAATCACATCTTAAAAAGAATGCATATATTATTTTATCAGGTATATTGGAAAAACAACTAAATAAACTATATTCGTATTATTATACTAATGGTTTTACTCTTATTAAAAAATTTGTTTGTGATGGTTGGGTTTGTATTATTTTAAAAAAAAATGGAAAAAAATAGTAAAATAAAAATCAGTAAATTATTAAATTTCTTAGATAAAAAAGGTCTAGATGGGTATATTTTACCTTCAACAGACGAGTACCTTAATGAATATTTGCCAATCTATAATTTAAGATTAAAGTGGTTAACAAATTTTTCTGGTTCGAATGGTTTATTTTTTATAATCAAAGGAAAATTATTATTTTTCACAGATTCTAGATATTTACTTCAGGCAAAAAAACAACTTATTAAAGAATTTGAAATTTTTGACTCATCTAAAGTAAGTATTTTTGATTGGATAAAAAAAGAATTACCAAAATCAAAGTTCAAAATTGCAGTTGATACAAAAATTAATAGTATAAATTTTATAGAGAAACTTGAAGAAATATCTAGTTATGAGAATAAAATTTTTTTTTTTAGTAATAAGATATTAGTAGATAAATTATGGGAAAATAGACCTAAACCATTAATAAATGAAGTTTATAAAATCCCTAAAAAATATACTGGTATTTCTGCTAAAGAAAAGATAAAAAAAATCCTTGAGAAGATTGCAAAGCAGGAAATTTTTTTGATTACTTCTCCTGAATCAATAAACTGGTTGCTAAATATTCGAGGTTTAGATCTTCAATATACCCCTATTGTTTTTTCAAGAATGATTATTCAGAAAAAAAAAAAAATTAAGTTATTTATCAATTTAAATAAAATCAATAAGAAAATTAAAATCTTTTTTACTAACTTAAATATAGAATTATTTGATGAAACACTTCTCGAAGTGGAGCTGAAAAAAATTTCTTACAGGAAAAAAGTTTCGTTAGAAAAAAATTCACCGTATTATTTTTTAGAAATTTTGAGGTCTAATAAATCCATTATTTCTTATAAGAAAGATCCATGTAAATTGGAGAAATCAATAAAAAATAAGGTGGAAATTGAATGTTCTCGTCAAGCACATTTTCTGGATGGAATAGCTTTAGCCAATTTTTTTCATTGGCTTGATTCATCAAGTGAAAATCCTAATTTAGATGAAGTTAGTGTGGCAGAAAAATTAGAAGAATATAGAAAAAGGAATAAAAATTTTATTTCACTAAGTTTTCCAACTATTTCTGCAAGCTCCAAAAATGCTTCAATAATTCACTATCAACCGAACACTAAAAAGAAATCTAGTCTCAGTAAAGGTGAAATTTATTTATGTGATTCTGGGGGGCAATATATGTTTGGAACAACCGATGTAACGCGAACCATAATTTTTGGTAATAAATCTAAAATAAGTAAGAAAATTATTGATTATTATACTCGTGTATTAATTGGGCATATAAATATAGCAATGCTAAAATTCCCCTTTCAGACTAGAGGTGTTCATATCGATTCGATCGCCAGAACTTCTCTTTGGTCTATAGGAAAAGATTATGGACATGGAACTGGACATGGAGTTGGAAGTTTCTTGGGAGTGCATGAAGGTCCACACAGTATATCTAAAGCTTTAATTGATGTTCCTTTAAAGCCTGGAATGATTATTTCAAATGAACCAGGATATTATCAAGACAATAATTTTGGCATTAGAATAGAAAATTTAATATGCGTAAAAGAATCTAGAATTGAAGGTTTTTTAGAATTTGAAACATTAACACTTGCACCTTTTCACAAAAAGTTAATAAATAAACTTTTATTAAATAATGAGCAAATTGATTGGATAAACACTTATCATAAAATGGTTTATAATAAGTTAAATAGTTATCTAAGCCGAGATGTAAAAGAATGGCTAATTAAACAAACAAAACCAATTTAATTAATTTCTAAAAGTTTCTTTGCTGCCATTAACGCCTCGTTAGTAACCTCTTTACCTGATATCATTCTTGCAATTTCCTGCAGTTTTTCTGAGGTGGTTAATTTTTTAATATTTGTTTGATTTCCTGAATTATCCTCTGTTTTTGTAACTTTAAAATGTTCATTTCCAAGAGCCGCTACTTGAGGGGAATGGGTAACGACTATTACTTGTCTGTTAGAACCTAATCTTCTTAATCTTTCACCCACTGCTGAGGCGACAGCTCCTCCTATACCACTATCAACTTCATCAAAAACAATTGAAGAATAATTTTTCTTGGATGTTACTACTTTAACTGCAAGGGCAAATCTAGATAATTCTCCGCCTGAGGATATTTTTTTTATTTCATCCACTTCCAATTCTTTATTTGTGCTAATTTTGAAGATAACATCATTATTACCCTTAGAATTAAAACTATCTGTCTTGTTAACGAAAGTCTTAAATTGAGAGTTCTCCAATTTTAGCTCTGGTAGCTCTTTATTTATCTGTATATCTACTTTTTCAGCAAAATTAATTCTTTTTGTTGTAATTTGATTTGCAAGATCTTTATATTTTGTTTCAAGTTCAAAAGTTTGTTGTTTGTGTTTTTCAATATCTAATTCTTCTATTCCAAAGGAATCTCTATAGGTCATTAATTCATTTTTTTTATTAAAAAGTTCATCTGGTTTACAGTCATGTTTTTTTGAGATTTTTTTGTAATTAAATATTCTTTCTTCAATTTCATCAATATTCTCACTGTTCATCAGATTTTCTCTGTAAAATAGTTCAAAACGATTTTTGTAATCGCGTACATCAATTAAGATTGTATCTAGAGACTTTAAGATATCTCGAAGGTTGGGTTCCAAAAAGTCCTCTATTTTTTCAAGATGAGAAATATTCTCTGATATTAATTCCTCAATACCTTTATTCTGATCCGAGGAAAAATTATCTAATATTTTGATTATATTATCTTTTATTTTTGTAGAATTAATGATATTTTTTTTTTATTAATTAAATTTTCAAACTCATCTGTTTGAGGGTTGAGCTTTTCTAATTCTTTTATCTCAAAATCTAAATTCTCTTTATTATCCTTAATTTTATTGTATTTTAAACTCATTTTATCAAAAGTTGCTTTTGAGTTTTGAAATAAAAACCAATGTTCTTTTAGTTCCTTAAGTAAGGAGTGATATTCACCAAATTCGTCAAGTATGTCAATATGTGTTGTTGAGTCCAGTAAGCCTTGTTCTGAAAATTGACCCTCAATCTCTATTAACTGAGAACCGATTAACTTTAATGTTGCTAGACTTACCAAATTATCATTTACGAACGCCCTACTCTTACCATCATGGGTTAATTGCCTTTTTAGAATAATTTCATCCGTATCATCAATGCCAAACTCAGCGAAACTTTCTGAAAGATTTAAATCTTTTAAATTAGAAAATGTAGCTATTATTTCTGTTATTTTTTCATTTTTAGCCCTGAGTGAATAGTTAGCTCTGTATCCAATAACTAAACATAGTGAGTCCAAAATTATTGATTTTCCCGCCCCTGTTTCCCCAGTCAAGACACAAAGACCGTTACTAAAATCAATTTCAACTTTATCAATCAATACAATATTTTTTATTGAAAGAAAGCTTAACATTTTTAAATTATATCAAATTCATTTAAATCTAGATTTTTTAAATCAAGCGATTTATTTTTGATCTTATTTGATGTTTTTTTAAAATCTAGATTATATTTTTTTGCTAATGTAAAAGCATCTATATACCACTGAGATTTGGGGTAGTTATAACCTAATACAGAAATAAATCTTACAGCTTGTAGCTCAATTCCCAGAGATAAAGAACATTCAATAATTCTAAATAATGCTTCAGGTATTTGAGATGATTTTTTATAATCTCTAAGAATAGTTTTGTATCTTAAAATGGCACCAAGGAACTTCTTTCTTTCTTGATAAAACTTTCCAATAGACATTTCTTTTCCCGCTAATTGATTATTTAAAAGGGCAAGATGCTGAATTGACTTTTTTGCATATTTTGATGAAGGAAATTTTCTTTTTAACTCTATGAATGATTCGTATGCTTTTTTGGCTACTTTTTGATCTCTGGTAACTAAAGAAATCCTTTCATAATAACAATAGGCCTTTAAATACATTGCATAAGCTATATTAGGATTATTTGGGTTTAAGTTTATAAATTTACTTAGAGCGAAAACAGCTTCTTCATATTTATTTGCTTTATATAATGCAAATCCAGACATTAGTTGACCTTTTGTCGCCCACCTTGAATATGGATGCTGAAGATCTAATTCGTTAAAAAGTTCATGAGCAAGGGTGTATTCTTTTTCTTTAAGAAGATTAAGAGCTTCATTATATAATTTTGTATCACTTCTTAGAGAATAATTAATTTCTAAATTATCATCTGTACTACAGGCAGTTAATAGGAAAAAAGTAAGAAAAGCACTAAGTATTTTAAAAAACATAAAGCAAAAATTTTATAGACTTCAAATTAAAATCTAAATTTAATAATTTAAGTTTTCACTATATTATTATTGAGATATTGTATCAATAAATTCCCAATTTTTATCTGAAGAAAATATTTTTTTCACGATTTTGTTGTTCAGGTCGTGCCCACCTTTATAACTATAAATTGATCCAACAATCATATAACCAGATAATGCAAGGTCACCAATTAAATCTAGTGTTTTGTGCCTAACAAATTCATCATTATATCTTAACCCATCCTTATTCATAATACCATTGTTAGAAATCACTACCGCATTATCCAACGAACCACCAAGCGCAAGTCCATTCTCTCTGAGTTCATTGACATCTTTTAAGAAACCGTAAGTTCTTGCACCGCAAATCTGTGATGTATATATTTCAGGAGTTAACAATAAACTTAATGATTGATTTCCGATATATTTAGAATCATAACCTATTTCACACGTTATTATTGTTTCATTATGAGGCGCTATTCTAATAATTTTATCATTTTCTCTTACTTCAACTTTTCTCTTAATTTTGATTGCTTTTACAAATTTGTTCTGAGTTATTGTACCTGCATCTAATATCTTATTAACGAAATGTTGAGAGGAGCCATCCATAACAGGTACTTCTCTGTCAGAAATCTCAATAATTGCATTATTAATATTAAGTCCGTATAAAGCTGAAAGAATATGTTCTGTAGTGGACACTGAAAATCCATGCTTGGAAATTGTTGTGCAAAGTAATGTGGATGTTACATTCCTGTAATCTGCATCAATACTTATAAAGGAATTCAATTTATTTTTAATTTTGAAAATAATACCAGTATCTTCATCAGCAGGATGAACAAACATTTTGACTTTCCTTCCTGAGTGTAAGCCAATACCTTTAAATTCTAGAGAGGATTTGATTGTGGTTTGCTTTTTAGCAAAACTTATTTTGGGAAGGTTAATATTTGAAACAATAGACTTGGAGTTAACTGAATTGAAGTTGGGTTTTATATTACTTTTCATTTTTTAATCTTAACACATTAATTTACGTTATCTAATCACAAATAGTTTCAATTTGTTACAATTACATAAAGCTTTCTTTAATCCAGGTATCAAACTTTTCTATTACGTTTGAAATCTTATTATTAGTTTGTAATTTCATTATTTTTCTTAACTTTGGATTTGCTTTGATCTTCATTAAACCAAATACAGTACTAAACTCTGGTCTATTTTTTAAACCTTTAAGATCCGTTTTAGGAAATACTATATTTGTCTCCCTATTGAATATCTTTTCTGATAGTCTTTTCAACCCATTAGCTTGTGAAACTCCACCTGTTAATATAATTTTGTTTATACCCATTTTAGTAATTAAATTATCGTCAAGTTTATCTCGTATAATCTCAAAAATTTCCTCATATCTAGGTTTTATTATTCCATGTAATAAATTTTGCGTTATGGTCTTATTCGAACCGTTTGACATATCTATATTAATTTTTTTATTTGAAGAAAACTCTAAATCGCCGTGAATTACTTTTATATATTCAGCCAACTCTTTAGAAATCTCTAAACCATTTTCAATATCATTTGTAACATCATTACCACCCAGAGGAATATAATTTACATATTCTAAACATCCATTAAAGTAAGTTGCGATCTTAGAGGAACCACCGCCTATATCAATATATACTGTTCCTAAAGTATTATTCTCCTCTATACAAGAAACGGAAGAGGCAAAAGCGGAATCTATGGTTTCATCTAAAATTAATTTTGAATTTTTATAGACATTTTCTAAGTTATTAAATACTTCCTTTCCAACCCATATATTAAACGTTGTTAAAGCAAGTCGATCACATTGTTTGCCGATCGGATTCGAGACTATAAGATTATCATCAATAGTGAATTTTGATGGAATAGAGTGAATTAATTTTCTTTGTAAAAGGTTTGAATTTTGAATATTTTTTTTGTATAACCTTCGAATTTCTTTCTTGCTAATTCCAAGTCCACCTAAAAAAATTTCGCTATAACTCTTTTTAGAAGTTAAATTAATATCAGTTATACTTGATAAAATTCTTTCGTTAATATTTTTTTTATATGAAATATCTTTCAAAATATCTGTGATTGTATCAGAAACTCCATCAGCATCTAATACTTTGCTTCTTACTACACCATTACTTTTTTTTTGATTCCACCCAACAATATTAAAATTATTATTTTCAACCTGGTATATTATGCAAATAGTTTTATTGGTTCCAATATCAATGGCACATTCTAACTTTTTATTTTTTAGATTAATCATAAATCTATTTTAGGAATATTCTATTATTTACTCTCATATCTAATATCTTATAATTCTTTTTAAATTCCTTATTCTCAAAAAATTTATTTAATTTTAAAAGTGAATCTGAATAATTCTTTGATGGTAATTTAACATGAAAATTATCCTTAAAATACAAATCCCATCTATATTCTTCAATATATTCTCCATAAAGAAAATTCACACTAACATTTTTATTTAATTGAATAATTCTGTATAATTCTTTTATGTGATGATTTGCGTTTTTACCCTTTATCAAAGGAAGTTTTTTTTCAACTTTATAGTAATCTAAAACTTCACCATTTAACCCTATAATTTCTCTTTTTCCATCAAATTCCCAAAACATAAAAGGTTTTTTTTCTTCAATATAGATATTAAGAACACCATCTGTATTTCGTTTAATTTTGAATGATTCTATTTCATTTATGTTTTGAAGCTTTTTTTTTATTTTTTTTAAATCAATCATAAAAATATTCTGATTAATTTTAAAACCAATAATTTCCATTAGTTTTTTTTTCTCAAAGTTTTTAAGATTAAATATATTGATTTTATAAACTTTTGTTTCTTCACTAAATTTTATTATTTGTTTGATTTTTATTTTATAACTCTCAAATATACTTTTATTTTCATCTTTTTCATATGTATTGACTAAGAAAACTGTAATTGAAATCATTAAAATAATAATTAAATATTTTCGCATTTTGAATTTTGGATTAGTATCTCACAAAGTTCTTGAAAAGTTGTACCTTGTTGTTTGACCATTTCTGGCACAAGAGAATTTTCAGTTAACCCTGGTTGTGTATTGATTTCTAACAAATACACTGTTTCATTTAGCTCATCATATCTGAAATCACATCTACTGATACAATTGCAGTTCAAGGTTGTATGTGCAAGCAAAGAAGACGTTGATATAAGGTCCGTAATTATTTTAGGAATTTTAGGATTTTGAATGTGTGTTGCTATATTAATATATTTATTTTCATAATCATAAAAATCAATTTTAGGAATTATTTCTGTGATGCCACAGATTTTATTATTAAGAATACCTACGGTTAATTCTCTTCCAGATATAAATTTTTCGATTAGAACTTCAGTATTTTTTCCAATTGCATCCTCTATTTTTTTCAAAGTTTTGGGTTTCATATCAGATAATTTTTGAATTCCTATGCTCGAACCACCATTGATGGGTTTAATTATTAAAGGTAATGTCATATTGGTTTTATTAATATCACTAACCTTTATTTTTTCGCCTTGAGGGCAATTAATCCCAATATTTTGAAAAATATATTTTGAAAGTAATTTATTCATTCCTATTGATGAACTTGATACTCCAGAATGTGTGTATGGCACCTTCACCAGATTAAGAATAGACTGAATTTGACCATCTTCTCCAAAAAGACCATGGAGAGCATTAAAAATTATATCTGGTTTAAAATCTTCAATTTCTGATAACAGTTTATTAATATTAAAGGTTACTGTAAATTTTCTTACATTATATTTTTTTTCAAGGGCCTTAAAAACTTCATTTCCTGTTTTCATGGAAACATCATGTTCATCAGATATCCCACCTTGCAATATAAGTACTTTCTTAAATTCTTTTAAATTTGCCAACTCTCTTTATTTCCCATTTAAGTTTTACTTGTGAATTTTTATAAACTTTCTTAATAATTTTTTCTCCTAATAACTCTAAGTCTAATGATGTCGCATTACCATTGTTAATTATGAAATTTGAATGTTTCTCCGAGACCTCAGCTCCACCAATTTTCTTACCTCTATAATTAGCATCATCTATGAGTTTCCATGCTTTGAGTGATTTTGGATTTTTAAAAGTACTACCACCTGTTCTAGTATTTATTGGCTGAGTTTTTTTTCTTTCATCTGACAATTTATTTATAATTTTTTTTAGCTTGATACTATTTTTCTTAAAAATTTTAAAGGACGCCTCTATTATTATCCAGTCATCAGATATAGAACTATATCTGTAGTCAAAGATTATTTCCTTTTTATTTACTTTAACAATATCACCATTTCTGTTAATTGCTTTTATCTCTATTAATGTGTCGCTTATGGAGTTTTGAAAGCACCCTGCATTCATTTTTATTGAACCACCGATAGAACCAGGAATTCCTGAAAGAAACTCAAACCCCCCATAATTATTTTCTAAGCAAAATTTTACTAAATTCATATTTTTTAATCCGCAACCAACAATAATTTTTTCATCATTTAAAATTTCAATTTTATTAAAACCATTATTTAATTTTATAACTACACCTGGGATACCTCCATCTCTTATAATAATATTCGAACCTAAACCGATAGTAAAAATATTGATGTTTTTTGGTAAATTTTTTATTAAAGACACAAGATCTTTAAGATTTTCTGGTTGAAAAAATATTTGTGCCTTTCCTCCTGTACCAAACCAGGTTTTATTCTTGATGTCATAGTTAAAATGAATTTTTTTTTTCTTAATAATAGAAAAGAAAATTATTTTAAAAAAAAATAAAAAATATTTCATTAATTTTCTCTTATATAGGAAGGGAATTCATTTGCTAATTTAGTAATGGGTCCCGCACCTAAAAAAATTACGTTATCTTTTGGATTCATAATTTTTAATAAATTTTTGTAAATTGTATGTTTGCTTGAAGAATTAAAAACTTTTCCAGTTTTGGCTACCCTTACCGCTGAAGCAAGTTTTTTGCTATTAAAAAGTGGTATTCTTTTTTCACCTGCTGGAAAAACTGGGAGTAAAAATAAAGCATCACACTTTCTAAAACATTTAGAGAAATCATCAAAAAGTTCTTTAAGTCTTGTATATCTGTGAGGTTCATATATTGCTATTACTTTTCCATGAGTGATTTTTTTTAAAGTCGATAAAGTTGCAGAAATTTCTTTTGGATGGTGAGCATAATCGTCAAAGATCTTAACTCCATTTATTTCATCTATAAGTGTGAACCTTCTTTTAACTCCTTTAAAATTTTTAAGTGAATGTTTAATTTGATTTTTCTTAATTCCCAGATTCTTGGCAATACTGATTGCTCCGAGGATATTAGTTAAATTATGATCTCCTAAAATTGGCACTATGATATTTTTAATTCTTTCAAATTTAGTCTGATTAATTAAAGCATCAAATTTAGTGTAATAAATCCCATTTATTTCTTTAATAGAAATATTATTGGCTGTAAACTCGGCGGTTTTATTTAATCCAAATGTTACAATTTTTTTATTTAAAAGTTTTGGGATCAAGTCTTTGGTATTTTTATGGTCAATACAAAGAGAAATAAAACCATAAAAAGGAACATTTTCAGCATACTTTAGAAAAGCTTCTACTAAATTTTTATATGAACCATAATAATCAAGATGTTCTGGATCAATATTATTTATAAGGCATATTGTTGATGGAAGGTATGTAAAAGATCCATCTGATTCGTCAGCTTCAGCTATAACCCAATCTCCATTGCCTAGTTTTGCATTTGTATTATAAGTATTAATAATTCCTCCATTGATGACTGTTGGATCAAGGCCTGCATCCTCGAAAATACATGATATCATTGAAGTTGTAGTTGTTTTTCCATGAGATCCTGCAATTGTTATTGAGGACTTTAATCTCATTATTTCGGACAGCATTTTAGCCCTGGGAAGAATTGGTATATTATTTTTTCTGGCTTTTATAAGTTCTAAATTATTTTTTAAAATTGCTGATGATATAACTACGATATCAAATTTAAGTATATTAGTATTTTTATGCCCGTAGTTTACGTCAATTCCAATTTTTTCTAATCTCGCAGTATTGTTATTTTTATTTTGGTCACTTCCAGAAATCGAATATCCCATTTCAAACAAGATCTCTGCAATACCACTCATTCCGATCCCTCCAATTCCAATAAAATAAATTTTTTTCTTTTTATCTACAAGTTTCATTTTTAATTGTTTTATTTAATAAGTTCATTATTTTTTTTGTGGGACTTTCATTGACAGGTATCTTTTTCTTAATTTCAAGTGAAGCTCTATTTTCACAGAACTTCTTTAATCTCTTAACCATATCATCCGCAAAAAAATCCTGTTCATTATATATTATACAATTATTACTGAGAGAGAATTGCTTTGCATTATAAAACTGATGGTTATCCTTTGCAGTTGGTAATGGGAATAAGAAGGAAAACTTTGAACAACTTTGAATTTCTGCAAGTGTTGAGGCACCACATCTGGAAATTATAATATCAGAATCACTCATTTCTTGTGGTATATTATCAAAGAATTCTTTAAGAGAATATTGAATTTTTTGATTCGAGTAAAATTTGTTTAGTAATTGGATATCCTCTTTCCTTGATTGTTGATTTAGAATGAAATTACTTAATTCTCTTTGTTCAAGTAACGAAAAAACTTTTGGTATTATTTCAGAGAAAATTTTTGCACCTTGACTTCCTCCAAGAATAAGAATTTTAATTTTTTTCTTTTTTTTTATATTTGTAGTATTTTTTGAAAAAAATTTTTTTCTTATTGGTATTCCAGTATAAACTCCATTTTTCGGAGAAAATTTTGTTTTTCTAAAAGTTAATGCAGTATAATTGGAAAATTTAGATAAGAACCTATTTGCTTTTCCCATAACTGAGTTTTGTTCGTGAATAATTATTGGTATTTTTAGGGTTTTTGCAGCCATTATTGATGGTAAAGACGTATATCCTCCAAACCCAATGATAACTGATTGTTTATTTTTAGATAAGATATTTAAAGATTTTAAAAATCCACGAATAATTTTGAGAAAAAATATTGGTAGTAAAAGAATATTTTTAGTTAATGCTGAGGAATCTATTAATTCGTAAGGTGTTTTATTTTTTAAAAAAAAATGTTCACACCTTTCATCTGTTAGCACGAGATGTTCAATTGACTTTTTTCTAATTTCTTCAATGATTGCTATTGCTGGAAAAACATGTCCACCAGACCCCCCTGCAACTATAATGATTTTTTTTTTAATCATATATAAATTTTTGGCCTTTTTCTTGTCAAGCATAAGATAAAACCTATCATGATTGAACAAGAAAGTAATGATGAACCTCCATAAGATAAAAATGGCAAAGTCATACCCTTAGTAGGTATTAAATTTATTGTTGATGCCATATTTATAATAGTTTGGAAAATAAACATTATTGATAAACCTGAAACAGATAAAAAAATGAATAAATTATTAATCTTTAAAGCATTGATAATTATTCTGTAGAAGATAAGTGAGTAAACAAAAATTAGGGCACATGAGAAAAAAAAACCCAATTCTTCTCCTGCAAGAGAAAAAATAAAGTCAGAGTGCACATCTGGTAATTTTTTTGAAAATATTCCAGAGCCAATTCCTTTTCCAAAAAAACCACCGTTAGAAAATGCTTCAAGAGAATTATTAATTTGATAATTATCTCCTAAATCTTTGTCAAAGAAATTATTTATTCTAAATCTTACGTGATCATGTCCAAAATAAGCCAAAGTGGTAAAAAAAATACCAAAAATAACCATCATCACAATAAATTTGTATGATATTCCTGAGAGAATGAGTTGTATGAACCAGGTGCAAAAAATTAAGACAAACATTCCAAAGTCGGGTTGCATAATTAGAGCAACACATATCAAAGATAAAAGTAAAAGGTTAATATAAAATGAATTATCTTTTTTTTTTTGGAATCTACTTAATAATAACGCACTAACTATCACATATGTGGGTTTTAAAAATTCTGAAGGTTGAATAGTAAAGTTAAGAAATTTGATCCATCGTTTTGCTCCTTTCATTTCAACAGATAAAAATAGAGGAAAATAACTAAGCAGTAAAAAAAAAAAAAAAGACATTATTGAAATTATAATTAAACTTCTCAATGAAATGGTTGATATAAAAAATATTGTTAATAACGAAATAGGTACAAACACAAGATGTTTATTTATTAATAGAGAATACTTTGACTCTATGTATGTGGAACTACTAAAAATTAAGAGGGTTCCAATAGAAATTAATAATAAAGATAAACTTAAAATCCATTTATCAATATTTCCCCACCAATTTTTTATATATTTTTTTAAAGGCATTTAATTTTTAATTATTACTTCCTTAACTATTTTTTTAAAATATTTCCCTCTTTCCTCAAAATTTTTAAATTGATCAAAAGATGAACATGCGGGGGAAAGAACAATATTTATTTTTCCACTTTCTTTTTTTGCTGTTTTGAATGCTTCAAGAAATGCCTCGTCAATTAGATTAAAGGATAATGTTTTTTTCACTTCTTTTAAGTCAGTATGAAAATCCTTTGAAGCCTCTCCATATGTAAATATTCTATCGACAAATTCCAAACTGTCCCTGATATCTCCAATTCCATCAGTTTTTGCTCTTCCTCCAAGAATCCAGTATATATTTTTAAGGTTTAAAAGTGCAACCTTAGAGGAATTCATATTTGTTGCTTTACTGTCATTATAAAACGTTATATTTTTAAAAACCGCAAATTTCTCTAATCTATGTTCTAAACCTTTAAATGAACTTATTGATTTAATAAAACTTTTATTTGTGATTTTTAAAATTTTACATGCAGTGTAAGTAGCTAACAAGTTTTGATAGTTATGATCTGCTTTAAAAAAAGATATCTTTGTCTTGGGAATTAAAAAATTATTATGAAAAAAATTATCAAAGATAGTTAAGTTTTTTTCGTCTGACTTTAGATATATTCCATCGATAATTTCCTTTTTAGTGCTTATTTTAATTAATTTTGAATTAAAATTTTCTTTAAACGCTTTAGCAATTTTTTGACAATTATTGTCATCTATTGAAATAATGGCAAAATCATTCTTTCTTTGATTGAGAAAGATTTTAAGTTTTGCATTTTGATAATTTTCAAAACTACCATGCCACTCTATGTGATCAACAGAAATATTTAACAACAGAGCAATTCTAAATCTTAATTTATTTATTTTTTCTAGTTGAAATGACGAAGACTCTATAATGAGCTTTTTATTTTCATTATTAATATTTAGGTCCATTATAGGAATTCCAACGTTTCCACAAGCTTTCGCATCAATTTTAAGTTTTTTAAATATATGTTCAATAAATAATGTGGTTGTTGATTTACCATTTGTTCCTGTAATACCAATGGTAAAGGGTTTTTTTTTTAAAAAGCTTATTAATTCAAGATCACAAAAAACTGAACAATTATATTTTTTTGCAAGTATCACAGATTTATGGGCATTTTTTGTTGAGCTCTTTATTCCGGGACTTAATAATAATATATCTATTTTCCTAAAATTAATATCTTCAATATTTTGAATTTTTATTCCTTTTTCTTGCGCTTTTTTCCTTACTTTAGTGTTATCATCCCAACCCACTACATCTACATTAGAAAGTTGTAGTTTTTTTGCAGTCGAAATTCCGGAAATCCCTAGGCCAATAATTAAAATTTTTTTTTTTGATAATAATGAGAAGTTCATCTTAACTTTAGACTCGCGAGTCCAATTAGTGCTAAAATAACCGAGATTATCCAGAATCTGATGACTATAGTTGATTCTGACCAACCTTTTTGTTCGAAATGATGATGTAGAGGAGCCATTTTGAAGATCCTTTTGCCAGTTAATTTAAATGAAAAAACCTGCATTATTACAGATACTGTTTCAAGGACAAATAGACCCCCTATAATAGCAAGAACAATTTCATGTTTAGTTGCAATAGCAATAGCACCAAGAGTTCCACCAACAGAGAGAGAACCAGTGTCACCCATAAATACCATTGCTGGAGGGGCATTAAACCATAAAAAACCTAAACCAGACCCAATAAGAGCTGCACAAATTATCGATAATTCTCCACTGCCGGGAACGTATGGAATTCTTAAGTATTCAGAAAATATTATATTCCCAGTAAAATAAGCAATAAATGCAAATGACAATGCTGTTATCATTACCGGTCCAATAGCAAGTCCATCAAGACCATCAGTTAAATTCACAGAGTTTGCTGCTCCAACAATAACAAAGGCACCAAAAGGGATATAAAACAATTCAAGATTTACAACTAATCCTTTTGTAAAAGGTATAGAAATAAAATTTTTTATTTCTTCTGGTGAAAAATAATTTAGAAAATATAAAAAAGTAATAGCGATAGTGAATTCTAATAATAATCTAAGTTTACCATTAGAACCGTCAGATGAATTGTTTTTTAATTTTTGAAAGTCATCAATTGCACCAATCATTCCAAAAGAAATAGTTATAAAGAGGACTAACCAAACAATTACATTACTCAAATTCCCCCATATAAGAACTGAGATGATTAAAGAAGCTAAAATAAGAGTCCCCCCCATAGTGGGTGTTCCAGCTTTAGAAATTAAATGAGATTTAGGTCCATCCTTCCTAATAGGTTGGCCACTTTTTTGAAAACTTTTTAATTTTTTAATTAAGAATGGACCCCAAATGAAGCTGATAATTAAAGCTGTAAAAAGTGCTCCACCCGCTCTAAATGTAATATATTTGAAAAGGTTAAGGAAGTTAAATTGCTCTATAAGAGGAATAAAAAAATAATAAAACATTATAAAAGATTTTCCTTTAATTTTGCACAAACTTTATTTAAATTTAGAGAGTTTGAACCTTTAACCATTACTATATCACCATCTAAAAGAATCATTGATAAATTATTATATAAAATATTTAAGTCTTCGAAGTGCTTAGAAAATATATTTGAAGGTAAATTATCATTTATTAGTTTTGAGTGAGTTCCAAATGTGAATACAATATCAATTTTATTTTTTAATATTAACTTAACAATATCTTTATGCATTTTTTTTGAATTTTTTCCCAGCTCAAGCATATCCCCAATTATACATATTTTTCTTTTCTGTTTATCTGCAATAATATTCAAATTATCAATTGAAGCCGCAAGTGAAACTGGGTTTGAATTATATGATTCGTCAATAAGTATGATATTTTTTCCCTTTGATTTTATTTCAAATTTTATACCTCTTCCAATACTTGGACTTAAATTAAGAATATCCGAAATAGTTTTTTTTAGATTTAACTTTAGTAAATTAGAAACTATTAATACCAGCAATATATTTAGATGAAAATGTAAGGAGTGAGTTTGAGTTTTTACCTTTATTACTTCATTAAATATTCTTAATTTTAGTTCACTTGTTTCATAAGATATTTTCCGTGAGTTAACTAGTTGAAAATCTGACTCTTCTCTCTCTCCAAAAGAAAATACTTTATCACATTTTCTTATTGCTCTTTTTTTTATTAGATTATAATAAATTGAGTCTCTTGGTATGATAGCTATTGAATTTTTTTTTCTTTGAAAGATACATGATTTTTCTTCAGCAATTTCCTCAATACTATTAAAGTTACCCAAATGTGCAGGACCTATATTTGTAATAATTGAAATATCAGGTGAAGCTATATCAGAAAGATACTGGATTTCGCCTGGTTTATTCATACCAATTTCCAGTATACATGCCTCAGTATTTTTATTCATTTTTGATAAACTTAGTGGCATACCGATGTGATTATTTAAATTACCTTCGGTAGAGTGGGTTTTGATTTGTTTTTCTAATATTCTTTTTAACCAATTTTTTACTGAGGTTTTTCCATTACTACCTGTTATGCATAACATAGTCATATTTTTTGCTCTTGTTCTTGAATAAATTGCTAATTGAGCGAGCGAAATGAGAGAATTTTCAACTGGTATTAATAATTTATCCTTAAATTGTCTTATTTCATTTTTTTTGAACCTACCTTGATTAACTATAGAGGCTATTGCACCATTATTTAATGCTTCGTTTATATAATTATGACCATCAAATCTTTCTCCTATTATTGGAAAAAATAATGAATTTTTTGATATATTTCTTGAATCAATACAAATATCACTAAAGTTTATTTTTTTTGGAAGGTTAACATTAAGAGCACTTGAGATTTCTTTTGAATTCCACATAATTTTTACGATCCAACCAAATTATTTATTGTTTCGTGATCACTGAAGTATCGTTCAAAACCATTTATGATTTGGTATTTTTCATGTCCTTTACCAGCCACTAATAGGATATCATTCTCTTCCATTTTGTTTACAGCATATTTAATTGCTTTTTCCCTATCACCGATATTAAAGATTTTTTCTTTATTTTTTTTATTTATTCCTTTGAGCATATCTTTCCTGATTTTTTCAGGATCTTCATCACGTGGGTTATCATCAGCCAAAATAATTATATCTGAATACATAAGTGCTTTTTTAGTCAACATAGATCTTTTTCCCTTATCTCTATTTCCTCCAGCTCCAATTAAGCATATGATTTTTTTTTTTTTAATTTCATTTAGGGAAATTAAAACATTTTTTAACGCTTCGGGTGTATGTGCATAGTCAACAAATATTTTGAATTCTTTATCATATACTTTCTCCAAGCGACCTTTAGGCTGTTTAATATTATTTATAACCCTAAAATCTGAATATTTAAGTTTTTCTCCAAAGCAAATAATCAATGAACAAATTATATTATAGACTTCAAACCGACTATTACAATTAATGTCGTACTTAAAAGTTTCATCTTTAATTTTTAATTTTACTTCAAAGAAATTTTCTTTTTTTCTGAGAGATAAGAACCTTATGAAGTTACCTTTTAATCCATAAGAGAGGATCTTTAGTTTTTTTTTTTTACAAATTTTTGCAAAGTAGTTTGAATATAAATCATCATTATTAATTATGGCTAGGGTTTTTTCTTTATTGTGATTTTTAAATAACCTTAATTTTGCATTTAAATAATCCCTCATATTTTTATGATAATCTAAGTGATCTCTTGAAAGGTTAGTAAATACAATTTTATCAAATTTCAAGTTCGAAAGTCTGCCTTGATCAATTCCGATGCTTGATGCTTCAATTATGACTTTTTCACATTTTTTTTTGGAAATTTTGTTCAGTACCTTAAGTAAGTCTATAGATTGAGGTGTGGTTAATTTTTGAGAAAAATGCTGCTTTTTGTTAAAAATAGTTCCCAAAGTTCCAATGCTCGCACATCTTATATTATTTTTCTCCCAAATTTGTCTGGTATAATCTGCAATACTTGTTTTTCCATTAGTTCCTGTGACAGAAACTAATTCATTTATTTTATTTTTATAGATTAAACTGGCAATTTCGCTCGTTAATTCTCTAACTTTGTTGGAGTAAATTATAACAAATTTTTCTAAATAATCGGTAGATACTTTTTCAGAGGCGCTCAAATCATCAGAAAGAATAAGAGTTACTTGTTTTAAATGCATTAACTTTTTAATAAAGTCTTGTCCATTAAATTTTTCGCCTTTTATTACTGAAAATATGAAATTATTTTTTATTTCTCTAGAGTCAGATGATATTCCCAATACATTATTGTCGAATTTATTTTTAATATAATAATTAGTGGAGCAGTTTTTTAAAATACTGAAAAGTTTCATTTTTTTTGTAAGTTTCTTTTACGAGCTAATTCAATATTATAATTCAATCTTTTATGTTTAATTTCTAAAATAGGACTTATTTTATTTACAATTTTAGAGAAAACCGGGGCAGCTGTATCTCCCCCATGAGATTCTATCAAACCATTTTGATTTTTTGGTTCGTCAAATAAAATTAATAAAATATATTTTGGTTTCTGGGCTGGAAAAATACCAATAAAGGAAGTTATTATTTTATTTTCGTCATATCCCTTAGAATTTGTTTTTGATTTTTTTGCTGTAGCAGTTTTTCCTCCTACACTTATTCCATCAACTTTTGCTTTTTTACCAGTTCCGAATTCGACTATTTGATTTAATAAAATATTTATTTCTTTCGATGTTTGGCTTTTTAATATTTTTTTTTTAAAGATTTGTTCTTTATTTAATATCCTTGGCTTTATTTTGTACCCTCCGTTAACTAAAGTGGAAAAAGTTGTTACCAGACTCAATGGTGTAATTGAAACACCGTATCCATAACTAATGCTTTTTGATATTACTTCATTCCAGTCTGAATCTTTTGGAAGACTGTTATTAATACTAGAAAGCCCCTTTAATTTCAGATCTTCATTAAAACCTAAATTATAAAAAAATTTTTTTTGTTTTTCTATTCCTACTTTCTCTAAAACTTTTATACTTCCAATATTTGAAGAGTTTATAAAAACTTTATCGAATTTAATTGGTTCTTTCATTTTTATATCATCCTTAACAGTATATTCTTTTGTTAATTCATAGTTTTTAGAAACATCAAAGGTATCTTCTGAAGATATTGAATCATTTTCAATCGCTAATGCTGCATTAAACATTTTTAATGTTGAACCCATTTCATATCTAGCATTAGTAATCAGATTATTTTCAGTATATGCTTTAATTTTACTGGGATGATTGGGATTAAAATCTGGAAGAGACACCATAGATAAAATATTTCCTTTATTAACATTTAATAAAATACCAAGAGCCGCTTTAGAATTGTAATCACTCATCCCTTTTTTCACTTCTTGATATATAATATCTTGAACCTTTAAATCTAAAGTAAGTTTAATATCTTCGCCCTTGGATAAAAGGAAGTCATAGTTTTTTTCTAATTTACTTTGAGGTTTCTGATATCTAGATAAAAAACCAGTAACATGAGAAAATAGATTATTATGTGGGTAAACTCTTTTTCTTGATTTATGAAAAACAAGTCCTGGTTCACCTAGTTTTTTTATTTCATATTCTTGTTTTTTTGTTAAGTGAGTACTTACAAGTCTATATTTTTTTTTAATCAAAAGATTCTTAAAAAAAATTTCATTTTTATTTGGAAATAATTCTATGAGTTTATTTTTTGTTTTATTCAGATTAATTATTTTATTTGGATCTAAGTATAGATCTAAAGTATCAATAGTTGCAGAAATGATTTTACCATTTTTATCTAGAATTTTGCCTCTTTTATTATCTTTAATAATAATCTTATTTGAAACACTTTCTTCTTTTATTTTATTAGATAGATTAAATAAATTTAAAACAATAATCAGAAAAACTATATTAATAATTATAAAAAAGAAAAAAAGATTAGTTTTAGCTTTCTCCAAAATAACTGACATTTTGCTCATAGAAACTAAATCTTGTTCATCTGCTATTGGGATTAGCTTTGTATTTTTTAAAAAATTTCTTGGGATAATATTTTCGTAGAGTATTTTTTTGTTATTAGACATGACCTTACTTGTTTAATAAATTTGATTCAATCAGATCGTTTAACTTAATGGGTTCAAGGTTATATCCTTTTTTATTAATATTCTTTAAATTTTCTGGTCTTGTTATGTAGGTCCAATTTATCTCCATTAATTCGACCTGATCTGATAGTTTTTCTATTTCTTTTTTTACTTGTATAATTTTTTTTTCATAATTCGTATTTATTATATTAACTGAAAAGTTGATTATTATTATCAATAACAAAAGAAACAGATATCTTTTTTTAATCATAATTTTTCCGCTGCTCTTAATTTTGCTGATCTGGATCTGGGATTTAATTTAATTTCTACAAATGATGGACGGATCATTTTTTTTGTTATTATTTTTATTATTGGCTTAACTTTTTCGTTTTCTTTATGTGGGAGGTGTTTGTAATTTTCTATAAAGTAACCACTGTTTTCTCTGAAAACTTTTTTTACGATTCGATCCTCTAAAGAGTGAAAAGATACTACTACAATTCTAGATTTTTTTTTTAGTAGATGTAAACATTTTCTTAAACCAGTTTCTAACTCATCCAATTCTTTATTAATAAATATTCTCAATGCTTGAAAAACTCTTGTTGAATTATTAATTTTTAAATTTTCTTGAAAAGTTACTTTATCTATTATTTGAGATAACTCTTTAGTAGATTTTATTCTTTTTAAATTCCTCGATTTAACTATTTCATTTGAAATTCTTCTTGAATTTCTCTCTTCTCCGTATTTAAAAAAAATTTCGGTTAATTCGTTTTCTGAAAATTCATTTATAATCGACTCTGCTGTTAGCTCATTATCAATTTGTGAGCCCATTCTCATATCAAGTGGACCATTTTTTTTAAATGAAAAACCTCTGTCCTCTGAATTAAGTTGAGTATTCGAGAGTCCTAAATCAAATGTAGCACCATCAATAAGATTTTTTTTAAAATGTTTTATACTAATATCTAAGTTACTAAATCTCTCATTTTTGAAGAAAAATCTATCTTTAAATTTTTTTTTAAGGATGAGGGCGAATTTTCTTGATTCTTCATCCCTATCAATCCCTATAACTTGGCAATTTGTTTTTTCTAATATATTTTTCGAGTATCCACCTTGTCCAAAAGTCGCATCTAAATAAACGCCGTTATTCTTTGGAGCTAAAAACTTCATAACCTCATTGCACATAACAGGAATATGCTTTTTAAAATTTTCCAATTTAATTTCAATTAGCTTGTCTTCTCAAAAATGCGGGTATTTGAAGTAAATCTTCTTCATGTGTGGGTTTTCTATCACTATCATTTGAGTTTTGTTCATTGTTGAAAAAATCTTTTTCTTTTTCATCATCAAATTGATGCTTAAGGTTTATTTCTTCAATCTGTTCAATTTTTATTTTTGTATTGTCTTCTGGATTATCATTATAATTACTTGATTCTGTTTTAGTATTTTGATTATCCTCGTTTTGAGTAGACAAATTTGCTTCAATTTGATTCACATCAATACTTTCCTTATTTTGTTTCAATCCAAAAATTTTTGAAAATAATGATTTCTTCTCCTCCTTTGTATTTTCCTCTACTTTAAATTCTTTTGCCTTATCTTCTAAGGCTTTTAAATTTACCTCTGGATCAATATTTTCTGTTTTTTTTGATTCTAAATGATTTTTATTTTCTAAATCAACAAAGAAATTTGTTTGTCTCTCAATTTCATCGGTATGAGTTTTCTCTGCAAGATTTTTTATTTTCTCTGTATTTAGATTATTATTTTCTATATTTTTACTATTACTAAATTCTTTGATGTTAATATCTTCTATCTTGCCTTTTAAATAACTTTCTGAATCTATCCCTGTAGAAATAATTGAAATTTTAAACTTTCCATTATACACCTCATCTTGTGTCAAACCAATTATTATATTTGCATTTTCATCAGATTCCTCTCTAATTCTATTAACTGCTTGGTCAACCTCATGAAGGGTAATATCGTTTCCACCAGTTACATTTATTAGTACTCCTCTTGCACCTGTCATGGAGTTATTTTCTAAAAGGGGATTACAAATAGCTTCCTCAGTTGCCTTTAAAGATCTTTCATTATCTTCAGACGATTCTCCCGTTGCCATATGTACCTTTCCAGTTTCACTCATAACAGCTTTTACATCTGCGAAATCATGGTTCATGATACCTGGTTTAACCATTAAGTCGATAATACTTCTGACTCCATCAATCAAAACATTATCTGCTAATTGTAAAGCTTCTGAGAAAGTAGTTTCAGGTTTTGCGAAGTGATAAATATTTTGATTAGGTATGACTATTAAATTGTCAACGTATTTTTGTAATTCCTGTATACCATGGTTGGCCTGCTCCATTCTTCTTTTGCCCTCCATTTCAAAAGGTTTGGTTACCACACCCACTATAAGTATTCCCATATCTCTGGCAATTCTTGCAATCACTGGTGATGCTCCAGTTCCTGTACCTCCGCCCATTCCAGCTGTAATAAAAACCATATTTGTATCTTCTAGATATTCTTGAATTTCACTTACTACTTCTTCTGCTGAATCTCTTCCAATCTTTGGATCAGCGCCTGCCCCCAGACCTTGGGTGCAGTTAGGTCCAAGTTGTAATGTTTGATCAGCTAATGATACTTTCAGGGCTTGACTATCAGTATTAACGTTAAGAAATTCAACTCCTTGAATATTAGATTGTATCATACTATTGATAATATTTCCTCCAGTTCCACCCACTCCTATTACGGAAAGTTTGGGGGATAAATTGTTAGCTTTTGATGGCATTTTGAGATGAAGAGTCATTTTTTTCTCCTGATTTTATCTTATTCCTCGAGGAATAGGTTTCAATCTTGGGTTAAGGTTTTTTTCTTGAGCTTTTTGTATGGTCTTATTTTTTTGATTATTATATGTTTCAGGTTCCCAAATTTGAAATGTTGGACCTAAACCAACAAATAATACTTGATCTAAAATTCCAGAATGTTTTATTAAATTTTTTGGTAAAATTATTCTTCCCTCTCTATCAAATGGTAACTTTTCAGCTTCACCAAAGTACAAAGACATCAAGTCAAATTCATCTTTAGAATAATTATCGTTTTGATCTAAACTTTCAGCTAAGGCCTCCATTCTATCAATGCCGCATGAATCTATACATTTATTAGAATAAGAGGGGAAGGCAATAATTCCTTTAAAGTTTTGTTTACTTAATGTTGATCTGAAAGACGACGGCACTGATACTCTGGACTTAGAGTCCATTTTATTTTTAGTAGTTGATAAAAAAAGTGCCATAATTATTACCAAAAAAACCATTAAATGGTATTTTATGGGATATTATGGTATTTTATAGTATAATGCTACTAAAAAAAAAAAAAACTAGATGATCTATAAGCCGGATTCTGTACCATCAAATGGTGATAGCTATTAATCTTGAGTAATTGTTACCAATTACCTCTAGCGTCTTACCTAGCAAAACGAAGAGTACGTTGTCAAATTTGACTTTGCTTTCTTAGACTTGCTCCCAATGGGGTTTTCCTTGCCATTTATGTTACCATCAATGCGGTGAGCTCTTACCTCACCATTTCACCCTTACCTGTTATCAGGCGGTATATTTTCTGCGGCACTTTCCCTAAGGTTTCCCTCGCCGGTAATTACCCGGCATTGTGACTCTTTGGAGTCCGGACTTTCCTCCTTAAAAAGGCAGCTATCCAATCATCTAGTTACTCTTTTATAATGAAATTATCGACTTGAAGTCAATTTAATAATTTTTTCACTGACCAACAAACTTTCATGGGATGGTTTCTTATTTATAAGTTTAGGAATGTATCTACGATGAAAAGCATTAATAGATTTTTGATTATCATTAATAGATTTTTGATTATAATTAATTTTTTCATTGAGAACTTTTACTTTATATCCAATGATTTTAAGATTCATCAAAAATAATGAAAACTCTTCATTATCCAATTTTAATTTTTTTTTATGACTATTTTTACTTTCAAACCACACACCAATTTGGTTTTTAGCTAACTCTTTCCAGGGAAAGAAAATCCCTGGATCAATCTTTCTTGTTGGAGCAATATCACTATGACCAAGAATATTTGATCCTTTAATATTATATTTTTTTGTAATTAATTTAATTAAGAAAATTAATGATTTAATTTGAGCCTTTGTATACTTCTTTTTTGAAACCTCGCCTTCGTATACAATTTCAATTCCTATCGAAAGATTGTTAATATTAATGTCCTTTCCCCATGATGAAACACCAGCGTGCCATGCTCTTTTTGAATCTTCAACTAGCCTATAAATTTTTCCATCGAGATTTACAATGTAATGAGAACTAACTTTTCTTGAATTAGAGCATAGAAGGTTTATGGCTTCTAAAAGATTTTTTGTTTCGGTATAGTGTAAAATAATGTATTTGATTTTTGTATTATTTTCCCTATTATCAAAGTTTTTAGACTTATAATTATGTAATATTTCTTTTTCCATAAATTCTCAATAGCTATTTGTTAATATTTAAACTAAGGTTTATACTATGAAACATATTTTTTTAATTTTTTTAATGTCTTTTATTTTTTCTTTTCAAGTAAGTGCTGAGGAAAAAGTATTTAATCTAAAACAAGTTACCACCTTTATGATGAAACCTGAAAAGGGTTCTCCAATAATTTATCCATTGGAGCTTGGTTATGAAATGATTGTGGAAAAAAAAGATGGTGATTGGATTAATGTTAAAGATAAAAAGACTGGACTCAAAGGGTGGGTTCTTAATGAAGATTTTGGAATAAAAAAACCAGAAGAAGTTACCTACTCAAAGGATTATGACAAATCATTTGAGATTTTCAAAGGCAAAGTTATGGAGATGAATAACTCTATAAAAGAGGCCTTGGGTATTAATATTTTTCTTGATGTCATACATTTGGGCGGGGTATCCGCAGTTGTGATTGCAGAGGATGATTGGTTCAATGGTAGAAGACATCAAGGTCAAGCTTTTCAAGTGTATGATCTTTGGAAACAACAAAATCAAGCACCTTCTTTTTTATCATTTAAAGATAAAGATAATAACGAAAGGTTCATAATTTTATCCGGGCCACACAGACCAAGGTATTTGAAATCGTCAAATTAGTTTTGCAAATGAAAAAACTAAAATTTTTTTTTCTCTCTTTATTTACTCTTTTTATAATATCCTTAATTTGCATTCCAATATTTATTGATAAAGAGCAACTTGCAGGGTTTGTTTCTGACAAAATTTCAAGTAAAATAGACAAAGAAGTGTTCTTTGATAATGATCCTAAAATTTCAATTTTTCCTAGTCCAAGTATAACTATTAATAACTTAAAAATAATAGATGAAAGCCAGTTTATTTTGTTTTCAAAAAAGGTAAAAATTTTTTCAGATTGGACATCTTTATTATCTCAAGAACCAAAACTAAATAAGTTAGAACTTTTTGATCCAAAATTGAGTCTTTTTAAAAAAAAAATTAAAAAAAAAGCGCGACTAAATTTAATAAAAGTTAAACTGAATGATCCTGAAAGCAGAACACAAATTGAAAAGTTACTGACATGGATTCAGGTTTTAAAAGTTAGTAATGGAACCATTGAAATTGAAGATGAAGAAAAATATAAAATCAAAGATCTAGATTTCAATTTCCAAAATGGAAAAGAAAAACTTCTAGAGGGAACTTTATTTTATGAAAATCTCAAATCTAACATTAAATACAAAATTTTATCAGAAGACTTTCAAAAAATAAAAATAAATCTGTTTCATTCATTTGAAACTGATAAAGAAAATGTATTATTCTTTGACGGATTTATTAAAAATACAACTCACAATTTCTTTATAGAGGGAAATATTTTAGGTGAGTATTTAAATTTAGGAAATTTTAAATTTAACAAAAAAATTACAAACAAAAATAAGCAGAATGTTTATAATATAGGATTTTCTCAGAAGAAAAAAGTATTAATGGATATAAAAACAAGTTTAAAAAAAGTTATTTTTAATGAAAAAAAATTAAGTGACGTAAAGTTTAAAATAAAATTTTTTAATCAAAATATTTTATTGGAAGACTTTAATGCTCAATATCTAAATTCAGAAATCAACCTAAACTCAAAATATTCTGTAACTAATGAGAAGTTGAGTGGTCTTCTTTTCATCAGAAACTTTGTTATACCCAAAAAAACCTTTAATATTAAAAAATATGATATTTTTGGAGGTGTAGGTAATGCCTCAATCAAATTTGAATCAATCTTTAAACTTAAAGCATTTAGTGAATTGTTTAATAATATAAGCCTTAATGGTAAGATGCTTATAAAAAATTTAAATATAGTAGGTTTTGATATAAAAAAAATTATTCAGAAAATTGATTCAGTAAAAAGTTTACCTGACCTTTTGAATCTTTTTGGCAACATTGAGAGTTCTGGTTCAAGTCGTGTAGATACTGTTGAGGGAGAATTTAAAGTTAATTCAGGTATTTTAATATTAGATAACTTAGTCTCAAAAAATAAAAATTTAATTATAAAAACTACAGGAGAGTATGACCTCAAAAGTGAGAAATTTAATTTAAATAATAAAATAAATTTAAAGACCAACTCTTATCCAAATTTGCCTTCTTTATCAATCAGACTATTTGGTAAACCAGAGAAATTTTCTACAAAATATAATTTTGATGAAATTAGAAAGAAGTTTTTAAATGAGGGTTTATTAAAATTCAATTCAAAAGAAATACTAAAAATTCCTTTAAAGAACGGTAAAGAAATAGATCTAAAAAATATAATTGAGATGTTTTCTAATTAATCGTTCTTAGTCATTGACAAAGGATCTACAAGTTTATCAAATTCATCTTCTTTAATGTAATCTAACTTAATTGCAGCTTCTTTTAAATTAATATTTTCCTTATGTGCTTTTTTTGCAATTTCAGCAGATTTGTCATAACCAATTTTAGGGTTTAGAGCAGTCACTAACATTAGTGATTTATTCAGATTTTCTTGAATTTTTTCAAAGTTTGGTTTTATTCCTTTCAAACATTTATTAGTAAATGAATTAACTGAATCGTTTATTAGTTTTATGGTTCTTAAAATATTAAAAATAATTAGCGTTTTATTAGCATTCAATTGAAAATGCCCTTGACTTCCAGCAATGCTTATTGAGTTGTGATAACCCATTAAGTAGATGCAAACTTGAGCCATAGATTCGCATTGAGTTGGATTAACTTTTCCTGGCATAATTGAAGAACCTGGTTCATTAGATGGTACTAAAATTTCACCAATCCCACATCTAGGTCCAGAGGCAAGCAATCTAATATCATTGCTGATTTTATAACATGCAACTATAAGTGAATTAATTGAACCAGAAAAAGCTACAATTGAATCATGAGAAGATAGTGATTCAAATTTATTACTTGTTGCTTTGAATGGTAAGTTGGTTATCTCCTGAATAGCTTTAATGAATCCTTTTACAAAAACTTCAGAGGAATTTAGACCTGATCCAACTGCTGTTGCTCCCTGTGAAAGCATATATAATTCATTAATTGAATTCTTTATCCTTAAAATTGCATTATCTATTTGTGTTCTGAATGCACTAAACTCTTGTCCCAAGGTCAACGGAACTGCATCTTGCAAATGTGTTCTCCCAATTTTTACAATTTCAGAGAAACTCTTTTCTTTGTTTTTTAACTCCATAGAAAAGTTCTCTGTTGTTGGAATTAGTTTTTCAAGTGTTTCAATAACAATAGCTATATTCATTGCTGTTGGAAAAGAATCGTTTGAAGATTGTCCAAAATTACAATGATCATTGGGATGAACAGGCTTATTGCTTCCAAGTTTTTCACCTAATTTCTCATTTGCCCTGTTAGCAATAACTTCATTTAAATTCATATTTGTTTGCGTTCCAGAACCAGTTTGCCATACTGATAAAGGAAAATGATCATCTAATTTCCCTTCTATAATTTCGTCACAAACTTCAATTATCTTTTCTCCAACTACAGGATCGAGTTTTTCTGAAACTAAATTACTAATAGCGGCTGCCTTTTTTTGAATAGCGAATGCACTTATAAGTTCCATCGGTATTAGATCAGAACCAATTCTAAAGTTTTCTAAACTCCTTTGAGTTTGAGCTCCCCAATATTTTTTTTCAGGTACTTTGACTACTCCAATACTGTCGTGTTCTTCCCTATAATCTTTCAAATACTAATCCTTTTTTTTTCTAAACTTATCAAGCTTAATTATTTTATTTAAATTCAGGTTTTCTTTTTCAGATATTTTTTTTTTCTTCATTACTGAAGATTTTTTTTTAATTTTTGATGTTTTGGATCTAAACTCCAGTTGAAGACTAAATTTAACAAAAGGATCATTAAATTTACTTATCGATTCGAAGGGTATTGATAACACCTCTTTTTTCCTATTAAAGGAAAGGGTTACATTAAATTTCTTTTTTTCAACTTCTAAATCCCAATATTGATTTTGTATAACAATTGTAATTTCTTTTGGATATTCCCTTTTAAGTTTGGGACTAATGAGAACTTCTGGATGATTTGTATCAAACGTGATATAGAAACAATGATTATTCGAGATTTTTGAGTCTGCCAAATCTAATAAAATATCTCTTATGACTTCAAGCAATGCTTTGTTGATTCTTTCTCCGTAATCAATAAAGTTCTTTTCCATTTTTATTATTTTTCCCTAAATCTAAATTTTTAAATACTATCATAAAATTATTTATATGCTTATTAATTAATTAATTAATTAATTAATAAATTACAAAAATTAAACATGTAAAAATAATTATTATAAATAAAAAGAATTTTAATAATCTTGTAAATTCAAACACAATTTTAATATATAATACTTTCTATAAAAATTATTATTAATAGGAAAATTTAATGAATAAAGTGAAATGGCTAAGTACTTTTTTTGTTTTGACAGGAATTTTGCTTACAAACCTTAATATTTACCCTCTAAATATTTTTTTTCATGGAATTGGTGTAGTAGGTTGGACATTAAATGGTTATCTAATCAGAGATAATGCAATTTTAACAAACTTTGGTCTTCAAATTCCAATATTTATTTTTGGAGTAGCAAATTTTTATATTAGTTAATTATTACAAATAATTCATAATATTTTTATGAATTATAAACCCTATAATTAAAAAAATTATACCAAGAATAAAAGATGCCCAAAAGTTTAGACCCAAAAACTTGTTAAAAATAAATGGGATAAAAAAAGTCAATGTCGCAGGTATACCAATAAAAATACTTTTCGCAAACGCAACTGATTTACTTTTATCGCCGTGTTCAATATACGAGAAGAATAGTGCTATGATTGTAGTAAGAGGTAAGGCAATTATAAATCCCGCTAACTGCGGTTTTTTATTTGACAACCAACTTGCAAAAGATATGACCAAGCTTGAAATAACGATTTTAATCAGAAAAGATAACATTTTCAGTTGAAAAAGTTTTTTATTTTTGAAATAGGATTTCTTAATGGTTCATATACTTTATCAATAAACTTTATATGGTCAGAAAGTTTTTTATCTAACTTAATTATATTTTTTTGAAGTTCTTCAACTTTTTCTATTAGTACTTTTAATTCTAATGTTTCTTGATTTCCAATTTTTTTTTTCATCTTAGATTTCAATGCTTAATTATTTTTATTATAAATATAATATTAATTTAAACTTTTCCACAAATATTTACTTGAGTCAGACAAGGTTTAAAGAATTTATTTTAGTAAGATAATTCATATTTTAAAAAAAGTCATGTTGCATTTAATTTTTTAAAAACAAAAAATTAAATTCATTTATGATAAACATTAAGCATGTTTAAAAGATTTAAAGAAAAATATATAAAAAATACTACTCTCTATAAAGCCTATAGAATTAAGAAATTTAAATCATTTATTTCTAACTCAGCATTTGGTGAAGAAATTTTAGTAAATAGGATCTTACAAAAATTTAATACAGGGTTTTATGTTGACGTGGGGGCATACAATCCAAAAGTCGGATCACTGACTCATCAGCTTTATAAAAGAGGTTGGAAGGGCATTAATATCGATTTTTCAGAAGAAAATATAAAACTTTTCAATTTATTTAGGAAAAGGGATCTATCTATTAGAATAGCTATTTCTGATAAAGAGTCAGTAAAAAACTCTTATATCTTTGATCCAAGTTCCGGAACAAATACTTTAGAAAAAGATTATGCTGAGGGTTGGTCTAAGAATTTTGGAAAGAATTATAAGGTTAAAAAAATTGAATGTAGAACACTCACAAGTATTTTAAATCAGCACAATGTTAAGAAGGACTTTGAATTCCTTAATGTTGATGTAGAATCTCATGACCTAAATGTTTTAAAAGGTTTAAATTTAGATATCTACAAACCAAAATTAATCACTTGTGAGATAATCGTAAACCAGCGAAATTTGTGGGATAACGAAAATATGTATTTTAGTTCATTGCAGGAGGTAATGAATTCCGAAATTACCAAATATCTTCAAAAAAAAAAATATAAGTTGGTTTCACATTATTATTTGACCTCTTTTTTTATATCTGAAGCATTATACAAAAAATAAATGGCATATTTTAAATTACTAAACAAAATACATTATTAGACGATTATATTTTTATGTTTCCATTTTATATAAAATTAGCAATATATATTAACTTACTTTTTATTTTCTTGATTAGTTTGTATGTTATTTTTTCAAGCTCAAAAGGTAAAGAGAATAGTCTAGATGAAACGTATTCGAAAACATACAAATTAAGTTCTAAGAATCTTTAAATTTTGATTTCATTAACATAGAAAAAGAAGAATCCTTTATATATTGATTTTAAAAATATTAATTATAAAGAAAATAAATTTCCAAAATATATTAATTTTATTAAAATTGTAATTATATGATTTCCTCCCCGAAAACATATTACTCCTAATTACCGAAATGTAATTAGGAGTTAACTTTAATAGACTTTTATTTTAGATATTCTTTGTTTCTGAAAGAGAATTTGTTTTGAGGTGTAAAGATTAATTTATTTAATACATTACTTCCTATTTTAAGAATTTATATTTTTTGCATCAACAAAAGTAAGCTGCTAATTAATATTTCTTGTGCAGGAATTGTTTGCGCTTTAATAATCAATAATTTTGATTATATAAGATATTCAGAATCTTTTGACGCCAGCGGGAATAAATACAAATATGATAGATTTACTGGTAAGAAATGGAAAATAATTCAAACGTCATACTTTAAATAGAAACAACCAAGGAAAGATTATTTCTCGACAATAAAGTCTCGAGGTCCCTCGTACGAATCTAATTTAATGTTACTTTGTTTCTTGAATTCGTCAATATAAACGGACCGGGAATTCTCGGCTGCCTCTTTATTACTAAATTTTAAAATTGCTATAGCTTTAGTATCAGAGATAGATACAACTTCTATAGATACTATACCTTCAAGCTTATTAATCATCTCGTATTTTGCTAGTGCCTTCATTGCATCAGCATCAATTTTTGAAGCAAAATTTATTATATTAACTCTAAAAAACATTTATAGATTTTACAAAAAAGATTTTAAAAGGTAAAGATTTTTTAAGATTCTATGGTTATCAATGTTTATTGTGAAAGTATATAATAAAACAAATAACACCTTTGTGGACGCAAATACTAATAATGGACTCATATAAAATAAAATATAAATTGTATATTAAACCTTTAAATACTCATTTTGGAAAACCCATAAATGAGTGTGCGTGTGGGGAATGTCCTGGTTTAATAGTTAGGGAGGATAGCTTCATTATTAATTGTGATGAGAAATACTACTGTCGCGTAATAAAGAAAGTTATCAAAGTTTTTGACGCTGAAACAGCAAGTGACTGTTTTCAAGCCTGGTTTACCGAGGGAGAGGGTGATGAAAAAGAGAAGGGTGCAGTAATTAGCCTTATTCCTAAAAAACAAAAAGAATTTTATAAATCGGATTTTTTGAACATAGAAGAAAATGAATTTCAAGGTGGTTTTGAGGATTTAGAGCTGGAAATCAATGATGTTGAACAAATGAGCAAAAGATGATCCAGTTATTTAGTATTATCCTTGCTATCGTTTAAAGTTTTTTTTATATTAAGTTAATTTTAACAAACATAAAGGAGGTGATCTGATGTCTAGTATTGATTCAACACAATTAAATTTATTTAACTTTTTATCAGAGCAACCTTTGGTAAAAAATTAGATACCAAATTTAAGTTGTAGTTATTCGAATACGAAGGGGAGTACTACTCCCCTTAATTAATTGATAAAAAATTGTTACTGCTAAAATTATTTAATATGTTAAGGAATGTTTATATGTTTTGAGTCTTGGTTAGAGAACTATTTATAGGTATTTTTCTTAACCATTAAGTTTTGTTTAGTTCATAAAAATTATTTTTTCCACTTGTTATACAAAATCAAAACTAATACCCACATTCCTAATACGACTAATATCTCGTCTATCCAATTTATCATTTCAACAATTTCTTGATAGTCCAAAAGTACGCAATTTAAAATCTTTAATAATTACACTGTTTTTTTCTCATTACAAAAATAATAGTATAATTAAACTTTTTTAAAAAAATACCTAAATAATTATTATATTGTAAAAAATTTAACCTTTTTTAATATTTATGAGACTTCGATTTTTAAGACAAAAAAGAGTAAAAGCGTCTATGAAAAAGTTCTATCTAAATTAAGGTAATTGTATGGATTTGTTGGGAATTACGGCATTATACATTTTTGTATATCTACCAATTTTTTGGATATGTACTTATCCTGTTTATTGGTTGAATAAAAAAACTAAATCTAAAGTAAATCCATTTCTAATGAGTCTAGAACTCAAATTTCTTGGAAGTTCACTGTCCTCTTTAGTTCGTTTTTTACTTGGAGGGGTTTACATCATTTCCTTCGGTTTTCTTTACTGTGTTGTGTTCTTTTATACATTAATGGTAACTGGAAACTTTATCTTCTCATGGTTTGAAATTTAAAACAATAAAACTCCAAACCTTTATTCGTTATTAAAAGGTTAAAAAACTCTATCTTTAAGAATAACAGTGTTTTGAATCGCCATAACCTCCCTCTTTGCAACAAGTGCTAATACACTGTATTGTTTTGCTGCCATCACTGCAACAACTGTATTTTCAACAGGTATGTTCAATATTAACTTTTAGTTATTCTAGATTCCTTTTCTTTTTTTATTAAAATTTAGTTTTGGATTTGAAATTATAAATTTTTAAATTCAAAATTTCCTGCATCTAAAAATAAATCACTTTCAATTTGGTTTATCTTTAATTTTGTTTGTTTTATTGCTTCTTTCGATTGATCAATTCCAATCCATGACCTATTTAACATTTGCGCTGATTTAAGAGTTGTTCCAGAACCACAAAAACAATCTAAAATAATACTGTTTTTGTTACTTGAAGTATTTATTATTAAATCTAGAAGAGAACTGTTTTTTTCAGTTGGATATTTAGGATATTGAGGATCCTTAAATTCCCAAATATCTTGGTACCTTACACCATCGCTTTCATCTTCATAAAACTTTTTTCTTGGATTTCCACTTTTCGACCATTCAATTAAACCTTTATTGTTCCATTCTTCAATTTTCTCTACACTTGCTCTCCAATGCCTTCCCTCGGGAGGTTGTAACCCTTGAAAGGTTTTGTTTTTGTGTTGTGCATTTTCGCCAGGCGCATGAAGTGGAACTGTAGTATATCTCCGTCCATCCTTATCAATTTTTTTAAATAGGTTTCTTATTTGTTCTGGAGAATGCTTTTTTTTAGATTCATTCCAAATAGGGTTATCAGTTTTCGAATAAAATAAGATACAGTCTTTAATATTGCTATACCCAAGTCTTTTGAAGTTTTTTGGGTTACATTTAATTCTTGTAATATCATTTCTAAAATTTTTTTCGCCGAATACTTCATCAAGTATAATTTTTATCTTATGACCAACTTTATAATCAATATGAAAATAAATCGACCCTCTTTCTGATAATAACTTATGTATTAAAATTAGGTTTTCTTTTATAAAGTTTAAGTATTTTTTTCCAGATAATTTATCGCTGTAAGCAATTTTTCCAATTTTTTTTCTGCTTATTGTTGAAACTCTTTTATCCGAAATAATAAAGTCGTTTTTTGTAGAAAAAGGGGGGTCTATGTATACTAAATCAATTTTATTTGATAGTTTTAAATTTTTTATCAAATAACTTAACCCCTTGATAGACTCTGATTCAATTAGCAATTTTTTTTTCAATTTAACTTATCTAAAAATTCTTTTAAACATAAAGCGCTAAAAATATAATTATTGCTTGCTGTAATTGTTTTGAACGCTTTACCATCTGAATATAAATAAATAACACCATCAAGTATATTTATTTTAAGCACATTACTTGCACCAACATTCAGAAGTGTCGACGCATCTTCAAATTGTGCATTTTGATGACCACCAAAATCAGTTAAGAATTTAGTTTCACCAACTATATATTTATTATTTTTTCTTGCAAAGAAATCTAATCCTTTATTTCTTTGATAGTTAAATTTGTTTTTGATTTTGTAATCTTGGTTTTTCTCCATTACATAACAATTCTAATGAATTTACATTTTTGGATAAAAAAATAATCATTACAATTAAAAAGAAATTTTTCATTTTTCAACACCAAAGTATTTAATAACTACATTAAAAAATTCTTTTAATTTAAATGCAAATAGAATGAACTTTTTTATGAATTTTATTTTAATAAGAACTCTTTAAGTTGTCTGTTCAAAAGTGTGTATAAAGTGTTCCCCCAGTTGCATATAGAACAAATGATGAACACTCATTAGTGTCTGCATAGTGTCTGCGTGTGTCTGCACTTTAACTCGTTGCATTTTCCCTTATTTGTTGAAGAGTGAATCCTCTGAAACCCTTTGTGAGTCTCCCTAAAACAAACAAGGGCGAACAATTGC